>JAALOO010000058.1_pt1 | contig 86950 bp, 67 predicted proteins | sample 7257641 | NCBI WGS metagenome assembly JAALOO01 (sample SAMN14085613, study PRJNA598686) | mite metagenome | biome: ENVO:01001000; feature: ENVO:01001002; material: ENVO:01001226; isolation source: single female mite from University of Michigan culture on fish food culture... ...
TCTCTCTCTCTCTCTCTCTCTCTCTCTCTCTCTCTCTCTCTCTCTCTCTCTAGTTGGCTGACACTGCTCGACAATAGCAAGTGGTTTCACAACTTGTCGGCGCTGATAAAGGCTGCTCTGGTCATTGTGGAGACGATCAGCATCCACGAGCGACCAGTGCTGGTGCACTGCTCCGATGGCTGGGATCGCACGCCGCAGGTGGTCGCCCTGGCGCAGTTGATGCTTGACCCCTACTACCGCACCATTGACGGTTTCAAGGTGCTGGTTGAGCGCGAGTGGCTCCAGTTTGGCCACAAGTTTACCGATCGCTGTCGTAGCACCACTCTGAACATCGACCTGAACGAGCGCTGTCCCGTCTTCCTTCAGTGGCTCGACTGTGTTCATCAACTCGTCAGGCAGTTTCCCTGCGACTTTGAGTTTAACGATTACTTTCTGGTAAACTGTCAAACGATTTCCGGTACGGCTGTTCTTCATTTCTAACACAACCTTTTCTACCCTGCAGGTCAAGCTGGTGTACCACACGTACTCTTGCCTCTTTGGTACGTTCACCTGCAATAACATTCAAGAGCGAGTCAATGAGAAGCTGTACCAGAGCACCATCTCACTGTGGTCGTATATGGAGCTCGAGAGGAGTAACTTCACCAATTACTTGTACTTTCAGAAGTCAGAGGTTTGTTATTGGCTCAAATTGTACATGCTTTTATGTTAACATCTCTTCGAATGATTGACAGATCTTGAGACCCTCTTATCGAGTGAAGGACATGGGCCTCTGGAGCGAAGTCTACGTGCCGGTCTCGGGCACTAGCGTGGCGAAAATCATCCCAATGCCCGACTGTCACGAGGACGTCTGCAGTGGACGGAACCTGTTTGTCACACGAACCAATGACATGGACTCGTCAACGGCACTGAACGAAGCGAACATTGACGAGAGCGGAATAGAGAGTGACGCTTCCAAGGCGGAACTGAACGGTCATTCGCAGTTCAAAACCGATCTCAACCGATCGGCCTCACTTGAGAACTTGTCATGCGGCAGTCTGACCGGCGGAAGCTCTAGCGACAACCTTTCCCGAAGCGCCCAGCAGTCAGCTAAACCCGAAAGTAAACTGCAGGTGCGCCACCTCAGCGACTCTTGCCTCTACGATGCCAATGTCTCCAATGACCGAGACAGCTTCCTCAGTTCAAGTGTACGAACAAACAACAGCAACTGTGATAAGGAACTTCAAAACGGTACAGTGTGTAATGGTGAAGCGCAGGAGGCCATGTCCCGAGAGGAGGCAAACCATCTGCTGCCGCCAGTCAACGGCAACGGCAGCACCGCCAACCATCGGCATTTCTCGCAATCAGGCAATCGACCGCAGCACTGCAGTCGGCAGTGCTCCAACAACAAGGTGATGACTGAAAATGGTGGCGACGTTATCACCAGTGAACTGCTGAACATGGTCAACGAGCCGACGATTGATTTTGACGGGCAGATTGTTGTCAAGGATTACCTGCAGCTACAGCAGCTGGTCATTCGATACAAGGTGAGTTTAGAGGTGTAGATGTTTGGTTTAACTCCAACTGATTCATCGCTTTTTCTACTCGCAGAGAGAAATTGACGTCCTGACGAAAGACTTGAAGCATGCACAGGAGACGATAAGTCTGTTACGAAGTCAGCAATCATCCACAACCTTACACACCTGTCCCTAGCTGCGCTTTCACACATCAGTGTCCCAGTTTCACATTAGATCTGTACTCTCGCTTCCTTGCCCCCTCTTCTTGTTAAACTTCCCTTGTTGAATGTGCGAGTTATTAATAATGATGATATATATTTTATTTTATTTGCCAATAATACACTCTTCGGAGGAGAGGACTGTCGCTCGAAAGTTTTACGCGAAAGTTGAATACAAATCAACGTCACGTACCTTTCGAGTAGACGTCGTGAAGAGACTGACTGCGATTTCTGCCACGAGAAGTCGCCTTTTGTCAGGCGGTCAATTTGAAAAATAAGGTTTCAGCTTTGGGGGCGTGCAACTCTTTAGCAAAGACAGGTGAAAAGTTGCAGAAAAGGCTGCTGTTGTGTTGCCTGAAAAGCCAGGAGGATGGCTGGCCACTCTCCAGTCGATTATGCATAAAAGTTCTACTCTCACGGTACAACAGGTTTAGTTCTTCAACTTTAGTACTGTGAGAGATGGTCTTTGCGTGCGCAGTCGATGCGTGTGTGTACAGTAGAGAGCGTGAGCTGGATTCAAGACATCGGCGTTGAGGTGTGGTCAATTGCAGTGAAGCCGGCATTTGATTCAGCTAAGGTTACAGTTGAATCATGTTGTTAAGTTGTCGTTTCGTGGAAATATACCGAAAGCTTTGAAAATGGTTGTTACACACTTAGCACACCTTTTAGCCGATGTCTTGTATCCAGCTTGCGCTCTCTTCTGTGCAGTCACATCGAAGTGTGAGTGGCTCGAGTGGAGACAGATTTATCCCGTGTAGACTCTTACTTTCAACGCGTCAAAGAGGGCAGCACTGTTCTGAACTGGGAAAGGAAAAACTTGCAGTGCGAGTCAACGACTCTAGCTCGCACTCGCCAGTCTGCACTGGGAGGAGCCAAACTTTCGTGATGTCACAACAGTGTCGCTACGCTTTCTTTCGAAGGCTTTCAACAAATGCACTTTTGTTTAGATTCACCACGTCAAAAATACTGAGAACGTGCCTTTTAGGTGATCAACCACAAAATGAAAGTTCAAAACAAACTAGCAACTTCAAGCAAATGTCAGCTGTAGCTTTTTTACTAAACAAAATAAGTCACTAAAAAGATTTATCCGTGATTGACCTTTTATTCGGATTCCTCTTTAGTGTTTTAATATACTTTTTACTACATACAAAAAATGAATTTGATTTTCCTTACATTTGTTTGAATTTAGGAAATTGTGTTGTTCTTTTTACACAATTTAATTAAAATCTAATTTTGCCTTTTTTATTTGTTGTTAGTTTGCATCAAGTCTAAGTGACTTGTGTGCTTCAAAAGTCGTAATTAAAATGTGCTATTTAAGTCTTTAAATCCGGAAATAGTTTTAAATTTAAAAAATAAAAGTTTAAAGTGAGAGAAAAGATATAGACAGTTTGTCAAAATAGTTTTAAATTATGTGTTTAGTAAGCTCGATGAAAACATCGTAAATTGATAAAAAACAAGGTTTAGTTTTATTTCAAAAATGTTTAGCAAAATAAAACTCTGCTGCTACAAATTCTGCTACAAACTCATTTTCTCAATTTAACATTTAATTTTTTAAATTGTGTCACTAAAACTTTTTATATGAACAAACATTTACAGTTTTTAAAAAAACTTTTGTTGTTTTGTTTTTCTCCGTAAATGCGCGCGCGCCTGAATATAAGCGTAGTGCTCCTGTCGTCCAGCGTGACGTCAGAAAGAGCAAGCCCCGCCTCGCCTTGCCGCCTCGTCTGCAAAGCTTTGCAAACCGAATTCGAGCACCTCTTGCCAGTGTTTTTTCCAGCAACAACAAAATTTTGATCACCCTCACCCATTTTAAGGTTTCCATCTTAAAATGCATCGTATGATGCGATCTCAGAATCGCACCACGCTGATGAATGAGCTGTTTGCATCAGACGAAGAGGATGGTGACGAGGACGAGATCTACGGAGACGACATTGATGATGACCCCACCGACATCGAAGCTCATCAACTCGGAAATGGTGTCGAGTATGAGGACGATGGAGACGACGAGGAAGACGACGATGAGGAGGAAGACGAGGAAGACGAGGAAGACGATGAAGAAGAAGAAGACGAAGAGGAGGAGGAGGAGGATGAGCTTCCTTTCGATATAATCGGTGAAGAAGGTGACGACGAAGAAGAGTACGACGAAGAGGAATCTTTGCTCGACTCAAAGTTCACTCTAACCGCTGATCATTCGAACTTCTCTTCTAATCATCCTTACGGTGGAGGTAAGACCTGTGTGTTTGTTAATTTATCGTTATATCTTTCTTTTCATACAGGCATGGAACTGAACTTCTCCGATTTCCCCGAATCTTTGACTGCCTCCAATGCCACCAACGGAACGACTGATAGCCAACTGCTGCTTTACGCATCTGCTTCTGGTCACGACGATATGGTGCAGTTGATCTTGACTACTCAAAAGGTTGACGTCAACAGGCGAGGCCCCAAGGAGATGACTCCTCTGATGGAGGCGGCTAGCGGAGGACACTTCGAGATTGTTCGACTTCTCCTCGACTACGGCGCCGACGTGAGCTGCAAAACGAAGCAAGGCAATACGGTTCTGATGTACGCTTGTGCCATGGGTCACCTGGAAGTAGTGAAAGAGCTCATCATTCGGGGCGCCAACATTGAAGATCAAAACGAAAACGGTCACACTCCACTTATGGAGGCCGCCAGTGCTGGACACGTGGAGGTTGCCCGTTTTCTCGTCAGTCAGGGCTGCAACATCTACGTCCACTCGAATGAGTACAAGGAAACGGCGCTGACACTGGCTGCGTACAAAGGACACCTCGATATGGTTCGCTTTCTCATCAACGCCGGCGCTGATCGGGAAAACCGAGCCGAGGAGATGCACACGGCGCTGATGGAGGCCTCCATGGATGGCCATGTCGAGGTGGCCCGTCTTCTCATCGACTCCGGGGCAGAGGTGAACATGCCTCCCGACAGCTTCGAGTCTCCGCTAACCCTGGCAGCGTGTGGTGGTCATGTTGAGCTGGCGCTCCTCCTGATCGAACGCGGCGCCAACATCGAGGAGGTCAATGATGAAGGGTACACGGCGCTGATGGAAGCTGCTCGGGAAGGGCACGAAGAGATGGTCGCTCTACTCATTCGTCACGGAGCTCAGGTGAACGCCACCACTGAGGAGTCTAAAGAGACGGCACTGTTCATGGCCGCCGGCACGGGCTGCCTCGAAGTGGTCAACCTGCTGATCAAAGCTGGAGCCGACATTGAGCTCGGAACGAGTACACCTCTGCTGGAAGCTTCCCAGGAGGGGCACTTGCTCGTTGTGAAGCGACTGCTGGAAGCCAACGCCGACCCGAATGCTAAAAACAGCGCCGGTGAAAGCCCTCTAACAGTGGCAGCTGACAGTGGGTACCCAGACGTCATCAAGATGCTGCTGGAAGCAGGCGCGGAGGTGGACTACTGCGCCGAAGGTGGCAAGACGGCGCTGATGAAGGCTGCGTCGAATAACCACGCGGAAGCGGTGCAGCTGCTAATCAGTGCAAAAGCCCAGGTCAACCGAACGACCAGCAACAACGAACAGACGGCGCTTTCGTTAGCATGCAAAGAAGGAGCCACTGCGGTGGTCGATATTCTGCTCAACTCCGGGGCAGATCTCTTCCATCGACTGAAGGACAATTCGACCATGCTGATTGAGGCTGCGAAGAATGGTCACACCGCCATTGTTCAGATGCTCATCGATTACCACTACCTACCACTTGCGCAGAGCTCTTCAGAGCACGACATGAGCAAATTCGGCGAGCTGTACAACTCTGTCGTCAACTGCCTTGCCACTGAAACGCTTGACACGGACAAGAAGCCACTAAACTTGGCGAAGGAAGCTGGCCTCTTCAACTACACATCGGCTACGACTATACCTGAAGTGCAGTATATACTTGAAAGTGGCTCCTTTCAAATAGTCGATCATAGTGGACAGGCCAAAACGATTCGCATGCCCGACATCTACGAAATGTTTCCTCCTAAAGATGTGAATGAATTTTACCGCAAAGTTGTCCACACACGTCAGCTTATGCCACAAAAGGGGAGTCTAACCTGTGGATTCCTGCCACCAACGACCACTAACGGCGATGACCTCCAGCTGAAGAACGAGTACATTTGCCGACTTTCTTCTGCAGGCTTCTCTGATTTAGGCGTCATCGAATCTGGTGCTGGCAAAACTGTAGGCAATGGAAACTGTGTCACCGCCAACGTCGACAAGCATCCCTACTCTCAGAAGGACAGTTTGGCCTCTCTAAGTAAGGCGCTCCCTTCACTGAATTTTGATGAAAACTTCACCATCGAAACGGAACTGCCAACTAATTTTGATGGAGCGACCTTTCAGAAGAAAATGGATATCCCAGCTAAGACACTTGCTCTGCATACTCCAGGTACTACTCTTTTGAATTTAGTCGTATTTTGTTTTGCTAATTATTTTGTTCCTTTTCAAGGCTTTCTGCCTTCTGACGCTTCCAAGTCATTTTCCTATACACAGTTCTCGGCCGTGGCGGCCACACCCAGCCAGTTTTTCAACTTTTCATCGGTGCACTTTCCTGCTAAGAAAGACCCAAAATCGGACAACTCCACTAACACAACAACAGTAACTCATGTCTACAAAGCAACGGCTGCTCCTGTTGTGGCACAGCCCGCAGCTTCAGCATCCGCGCCAACATCCACACAGGTGCCGCCTGCTTCGACCCTACAAGCTGCCACCGCTACTGCTAAAAGTGCTGATGTTTTGAAGCGAAACAAACCCTGCAAATCAACACAGGCTTCAAAGGCCTCCGCCAACGTGTCTTCAGTGGCCACAACTGTGTCGATCAATACGAATACCACCTCTACGGCCACCACAGCGGTCTGCAATTTGATGCCGCAGAGTGCACAGGCTGAATCGGCTGCCTTCACGCCATCACCATCGCTTTCTGCTCAGCCACTCTCGGCTTCTATGGCAACTAAAACTGCGCCCATGAAAAAGTCTCCAAATGTGGCTTTGAAAGGTGCTCCATCAACTACCGCCACCACCACCACCACTAAGGCCAAGTTGAAGAATGCCACTGGCGCACAGTCCAAAAAGGCGCAGTCATCTGATCAGGTTACCGCCGGGAAGAAAGGCGCCTCGAGTAAAGCATGCCAGGGACACAGCCAATCGTGTCCTGCTGCAAACTCGACACAGGCGTCCTCTGGTCCAGCTGCCAAGTTGGTGGAGTCAAACGCACCTTCCCTTGACTTGAACTCTCAAACCGACTCTAACCACGACACTGCTCTCACTGTTGCCTGTGCTGGCGGCCATGTTGACCTGGTCAAGTTGCTGCTCGCCCGAGGGGCAGATATTGAGCACCGCGAGAAGAAGGGTTTATCGCCGCTGATGCTGGCCGCCACCAATGGTCACGCCAAAATTGTGGAAATTTTGTTTTCGCATGGCGCCGATCTGGAGGCACAAACGGAACGCACCAAGGACACGGCACTTTCTTTGGCCTGCTCCAGCGGCCGATATGAAGTGGTTGAAATCCTGCTTGCTCGAGGAGCCAACAAGGAACACCGAAACGTGTCTGACTATACTCCACTTAGCCTGGCAGCTTCAGGCGGCTACGTTCCTATCATCAATCTGCTGCTGAGCCACCAGGCAGAGATCAACTCGCGCACTGGCTCCAAGCTCGGAATCTCCCCACTAATGCTGGCCGCCATGAATGGCCACACCGAAGCAAGTCGAGTGCTCCTTGATCGCGGCAGTGACATCAACGCCTACATTGAAACGAACCGCAACACTGCCCTGACGTTGGCCTGCTTTCAAGGCCGAACCGAAGTGGTCGCCCTCCTCGTTGATCGCAACGCCAACATTGAGCACCGTGCCAAGACCGGACTGACGCCCCTCATGGAGGCGGCTTCAGGCGGATACGTTGACGTGGGAAAGGTGTTGCTCGATAGGGGCGCCGATGTGAACGCCCCGCCTGTGTCCGCCTCGAAGGATACCGCACTGACCATTGCCGCCGACAAGGGCCATGCCTTGTTCGTGAAGCTGCTCATTGAGCGAAATGCCTCCGTCGATGCGAAGAACAAAAAAGGCTACACACCCCTTTGGCTCGCCTGTAATGGAGGTCACTTTGAAGTGGCCACCATCCTGGTGGACGCCAAGTGCGACGTTGACAGTCAGGATAATCGAAAAATTTCCTGCTTGATGGCCGCCTTTCGAAAAGGTCACGTTAAGATTGTGAAGTTCCTGGTCAAGCACGTGACGCAGTTTCCCTCTGACCAGGAGATTGATCGCTGCCTGGCCCTCTGTACCGACGAAGAGCTCAACAAGAAGGCCTCCTTGTGCGCTGAGATTTTACATCAAGCCAAGGAGCGACAGGCTGCAGAAGCATATAAAAACGCCGCCATTCTGCTTGAGGAGATTGACCAGGAGCGAACACGCGAGGAGAGCCGAAAGGCTGCTGCTGCTCGCCGCCGCGAACGTAAAAAGCAGAAGAAAAAGGCCGATAAAACTGACGTTTCTGACGATATTCTGGAGAAGTTTGACGAATCCGAATCAAAGTACGATGACAACTTTCTCAAAGATGACGAAAGCAGAGATGACGAAGCTCCTGTTAAGCCGAAAAAGAAGAAGAAGAAGAAGTCCAAAAAGTCGTCTTCTCATGCTGCTGCAGAGGCAGTTCCTGGTGCTGACGATGATGACGAAGATGACGACACTACTGCACTTACTCTTGACGATGACTTTGACAGTTTGGATGAGCTGGGGGAGGAGTTTGCAGATGATGAGCCCATCATAAGTCTAATTGCTGATATGGTTAACAAAGCTGATATGAAGAAAAAGAGCAAAAAGAAGACTAAAAAGGTGAAAGAACCCGAGGTGAAGCCTTCCGTTGCCGTTTCGCAATCACAACCTGTCAACAGCAGCAACACCATCAACACCACCAACAACAGCACCCTTCAAACTGAGACTTTGTCTGAAAAGGTTCTTGAGGCCACAACGTCTACCCAATCAAACCAGGCCGAGAAGAAAAACTCTAAAAAGAGCAAGTCAACTTCTAAGGCAACAACGTCTTCACAGCAGCCCGCTCCTGTCGCCCCTGAGAAAGCTAAAACTGTCAATGACAATGTGGATTCAGTCAAAGCCAAAACTGCGAACAGTGATCAACAAAACAACATTTCCCAGGCTGCGCCCAAAATCAAAAAGGTCGATGATGCAATCAGCACCTCAAAAGTGGAGCCTGCCGCTGATCTCTACAAAGCTTCTTCTGACTACAAAAGCAGTTTTGCTGATTTTTCGTAAGGAACTTTCTGTGTTTAATGTCAATTGATGGCTTTTAACTTTGATTGTTTTGTTTTAATAGGGATTTGGAATCACTGCATGAAGATTCTAGCTGGAACGATGCAGCATTCACCACAGTTAACAAGTCATCACGCAAGAATGCCAGGAAACATGCTGATTCTGCCGCTGGTACATCTTCTCAGGCATCAGGCGCTGTTCTGGGCAAGAGAGAAGAAGGCTGGAAGGAAGTGGTTCGCAAATCGAAAAAAGTGCTGGTACCATCAAACGCCATCAGTCGTGTCATTGGCCGGGGTGGATGCAACATCAACACTATTCGCGAAGTATCCGGCGCCCATATTGAGGTGGAAAAGCAGAAAGGACAAGGCGATCGAATGGTCATAATACGCGGTTCTGCGGACGCAACCAGACACGCTCACACTCTGATCACTGTGCTGTCGAAGGAAACGGAAAAAGAACTTGTGGAGATTATTCGTGAGCTTGGCCTAGACTCCTGCACGAGCTCTACCAGTGCTACAACGACCACTATCAACACTGCGACCACCGCTGCGACCTCATCAGTGGCTCTGCCCGAAGTGGCCAACGGAAGCTCCTCTTCTACTGCACCAACTTCTATTGAAACCACAGAGCATAAGGAACCAGCAGCACAAAGCAGCACTGTCATCCAGGCTTTACCAGTTACGAGCAGCAGCAGTAGTAGTGCTCGGGGCTCAAAGGCCAAGGCTGCTTCTGCTGGGGTCAAATCTGCAGCGGCAGCAACAACATCGTATGCCGTTTCAAATCCTACAATGATTTTTACCTCGTCAAGTTTGTCAAAGACTTCTAAAAATCCATCCAGTATCGTTTCGATGGACACGACTAACTGGACAAACTCTTATGGAAAGGCAGCTGCTACTTCTCAGACGACAGCGACTTCTTCCACCACTGCAAACTCTGTATCCTATACGAAGGCTATCAGCTCAAAGACGAGAAACTCTTCCAACACCACTACAGCTTCATCAGTCGTGTCCTCCGATGCTGAAAATGGTACCACTTCCCCTGCCGCCATGTCTGCAGTTCCGATAGAAAGCGTCGAGCACATTGCTCACCGAGATTCATCGCAACGCAGCACACCGACAATGCAAATACCCAGACAGTCTCCGTTCAATTTGCAGCAATCTCAACCGCAGCCACCAATTCAGCCTCCTCCTCAGCAGCAGCAGCAGAAACTTGGATTCACAAGTGCCAACATTGTGGATGGATTGGTGTTTGACTCTTCCAACCAGGTATTACTTTTTATGAGGTTGAGATTTAAAATGGTTTCTCTAATGCTGGTGTTTTTGTTTTACAGATGCACTCAAATCCTTATAAAAGCAATGTGGCCAGCTCATTGTTCCCTTCGTCGTCTCAATTTGTGGCCGGCAGTATTCCAAGCACATCTGTTTCCAATGCCAGTCCAACAGTGGCTCAGTTCATCTCGCCCACTTTGCCAAAAGACACCAGGAGTCCTTCTAGCATGTCCTCTTTGGACACTGTTAATTGGACCAACTCCTACGGAAAGGCTGCAGCTTCTCAAACAGCAGTATCTGCAGCTGCTGCTTCAATCACCGTTTCACCGTATACGATGGCCATCAATACAAAGACACGAAACCTTTCTTCCAACTCAGCAACGGTGCCATCGAAAGTGTCCCCATCAGAGGCTGAAATTCGAACTATTTCGCCCATTGCACCACTGCCGCCGACCCTTACCCCAGAAAGTCTTGAGCACCTTGTTCATAGAGATTCATCGCAGCGAAACACCCCGACAATGCAATTACCGAGGCTTCCCTCCTATAATATGCCGCCACAACAGTCGCAGCAGCCACAATCAGCGCAGCAGAAGTTCAATTCTTCAAATATTGGCAATATCGTCGATGGTTTGTCATTTGATTCACCGAATCAGGTTTGTTTATTCTACACTAACTCAATAGAATTGCTCTGCTCTAACAAATATGTTTTGTCTTCTAGGTGTCTGCAAACCACTATAAAAGCGCTGTTGGAAGTTCAATGTTTCCATCTCCAAATCAGTTTGCTGGCAGCATTTCAAACACAGCTGTTCGAGCTGCAATTGTAAACTACTCGATGAACCTGTTTCAAAATCAAGTGCCCAAGCAACATCAGGAAGCTGCTACTCGGCTCGCTCACTTGAGTGCCCAAAATTCAAACTTTGTTGGCAATGAATTTCAGAATGTTTTCATTGGAAGCAATGGCAGTACCGCAAACACTGTGGGCATCTCCAGCAATACCGTCAACTCTACTATCAACACTAATGGAGCAATGAATGCTGCGCCGGTGGGCTCTCAGCGGGATCCACAACATCATGAAAAGAACAGGATTTTGCAGTACATGTACCAAAATCAGTTCAAGCCTACGCTGTCGATGAGTAGCTCCACAAACACCAACACCTATGCCCAGTCACAGCAGAGCTCCCAGTACAGCTCTTCATTTGGCCAACCCGGGCCCTTTGGAGCAGTGGGAGGTGTTGTGCGCAGTTCAGTTTCTTCCTCCATTAGCACGCCATCTTTCTCTTCGCTGAACTACACCAACTCGTCCGACTCTATGAACTCCTTGAACACTGTGCCCTCTAACATCTTTTCGACCACTTCTCTTGGCTCTGCAAACAACAGCGAGCTGGACGATTGCATCCAACGAACCAAGCAACCTGCTCCAATCGGCACTGAGCGTGCTCAGCGCAAGAATCCACTGCATGCCTTTGGATCAGTGGCGCAGGCTAACCACAGCGGCATTGGCAACATTGGAAATCAAGGGTCAATGAGTTCAAACTCAATCTTTTCGGACCAGCACTTTCCTTGGAGCATTGGCAGTGGCGGCAATGAGTTCTCTCAGCCAACTCAGGATCCAATTTTCTCCAGCACCAATCCAAGTTCCTCTTCTTTCAACGCTGATTACAGTGAGCTCTTTCCCGGTCCAAGTTCTTCTTCAATATCAAATTTACCCGAGTTAGGCCAATTTGATTCGTACTCGGTATTAAATCGTCAGTCATCGCTTCAAGCACCATCATATAACTTGCAACAACAACAGCAACAACAACAACAGCAGCAACAACAGCAACAGCAAAAGTTCAACTCAATCAACATGATCGATGGACTATTTTTCGAGCCAGCTAATCAGGTACTTTTTGGGCGATAATAGAGAAATCCGAACCATTTAATAATTGCTTGTTATTCACGTTTAGATTTCACCAAACTCTTTCACAAATGTGAATAATGTTGGAAGTTCGCCCTTTTCGGCAAACTCGCTTCTAGCGAGTGGGAACGCCACCAACATGGACTCTGATTACTGGTCCTCTTCCTCTTCGTCATCGCACGTCAAGCAAACAGCTCCCAACTGTTCAACTAGCGGAATAAACTCGGCTTTCGATAGCAAACTTGTAAGTCCTTAGAAACGTATTTTATCATCAATACTAATGTGTATAATTTTTCAGACCTGGAACACCTGGAACTGAAGTGATTCTTTCCCACTTTTCAACTCATGAACACCATAAAACGTCACCAGGCATATGATTAATAATAGTAGTATTCTTTATGTTACCTTGCCATATGCCAAATCACTCAATTCACCAACCAATTAGTGTGGGCCGTTCCTTTCATCAGAAGCAATCTTTACATCATTTCTCTTCTGTTTATTTGTGTTTATTCAACAAGAGAAGTAATAATCATTCGAGTGAAACTTTGTGATTAGCCCTGAATCTGTCAATGTTTGACTCACTTCCAGAGACTGCCACTTTCACACACACAATTGATTTTTTAAGAAGAGCTCTTGGCAGCTCTGAAATACACAATCGTTTTCTCCTCTCTTTCCGACTCAACGAATCAACCGTTTCCCCACCGAGCACATTAGTCTCGGTTTACCCGGTGTCATTCACAGCCTGCACCACCTCCACACCTCCTCCTCCTCCTCCTTCAAACACTTTCTTTTTTTTCTCTCCTTCAAACCACTACTACCCCTAATACTAGTGATACAAAGTTGTCTTATGCCGAGAAGAAGCATTACCTTTGTTTTCCCCTTTAAAGCAGTTTATCTTGTCGGTTCATCGTTTTGCTGACCTACCCAATTCACCTTCTGCTGAGCTTGTTGGAGCAGAACAGTATGAGTGTTGCCTAGTGTATTTGCGCTGTGTGTTTACTCCCCCTTTGTCTCCTCCCCCCTTCCCTCTCTCCTAATCTGCTCTGGCGCAGGCAAACTCCAATGCACTGAACGAATTTATAATCATATTACTTATTGTACGAAGATTTAACGTGTCTGTTTTCCTACCACTTTTGATCACACTCACATTATTATTATCACTTGCGTCACTTTTCGTTTTGTCAAATGCTGTAGCGGATGCGCTTTCTCTCCCTCTTCCGTGACCTTTGACACTGTATATAAAAAATCACTTTTCTTTCACAATAAAAACCATCCGCTGCTCATTAAAAACACTTTGTTTCAGTTGCATTTATTTAGTGAGTTTTCTTCATTAGCAGCTAAATGTTGCCTTTACTGCTCTTCTCATCCACCTTTTCCGAATTGACTTTGCCAAGGGAAGGGCTAGGCGAACTTGGCTTGAATTTCTCTGAGAGGTTGGGGGAGTTCACTTTAAAGTCTTGCGGGCTCTTTTTCAACGGCATTTTCATATATTTTTCTGACTTTTCTAGAGTTGAAGTAGTACTCTTTATTGTCAGTGCCGATTTACTGATGTTGCTTTTGGATTTTTCCACTTCATCAATTTGGTTGCTTTTGATCTCTACTGAAGCAGAGGATGCAGTGGACTTTTCGTTCTCCATTTTTGAGCAGGCTTTCAGCAACTGGTACTTTTGCACTTGTTCCTCTCTAAGTTTTTCCTGGAGCGCAACCGGAGTGAAAAATTCTTCTGGCAACATGCTGACAAGATAGGGGAACTTTGAGAAAATAGTTGCCACGCGATTGATCCAAGGCGGGATGATGTTGCCGCAGAGAATTTTGCAAAACTCAGTTGAGAAGCTGTTGCAGTTTCGATAGAGAAGATGGTAATTGGTTCCTATCCAGTCAGTCTTGCCGAGATTGTCCAGCTGTAGGGAGAGGAACGTTTTTGTAGTGCCAGGTGACCTAACTGTTGGAGTTAAACAACTTACGATCATTTTCACTTCTTTCAAAGTGAAATGTGTCTTGCCCATTTCAATTGTTTGCACAAAATGAAATCGCCCATCAATGTCGGAAAGCGATGTCAAATCACGAGGCTTTCTCATGCGATATATACTGGCAATTGGTTTTGGATAGCCTACCATAAAAGATGGTAGAGAAGATAGCTTCCTTACCGAAACACTACTAACTTACCGCCATAAGCCCATTCGCTGCCGTACACTTCAACGCCCGAATGGTAGATGCCCAGTCCAAAGTAGTTGATCACCTTCAGAAAGAAGAACAAGTTTCTATCATGATTTATCAAGTTTCTCTTCTTTATCACCTTGTTCACTTCACTCAGTCCGTACACATTCAACTTGACCATTTCACCTCCGTCCGAAGTCTTGCTAATCTTTACCTGGTCTTGATCTGTGCCGGGTACATTTTCACTTGAAGAAGCGGCTGAACTTGAACTAAAGCTGCCCATAAGCTTAAGAATGCTGCTTTTCTCTCGAAAGTTTAGTGTATTTGAGTCTTTTTCTTGATTATCATCTTTGCCTGAAACGCTCTTTTCATCGGGTAAAGCCATTGTATTACTTTGCTAAGCGGCTTAGTCCGTTGTTTTATAAACCAATTGTTTAAACAAAATAGAAAAAAATCGAATTAGAACAAAAAGCGTCTTTATTTCAACGAACTTGGTCTGTCGTTTTTATTTAGTGTGTTATCTTTATTGCAAACGGTCAAAAATTCCGATCAAGCTCTGATGGACTACGAATCAGTCAGACAGCACCCTCGAGGTCCTAGACCCAGTCCGACAATGCCCCTCTTGCTCGTCTTCCTGGTCATACTCGGCCTCTGTGTTATCACCGTCTGGATCGAGTCCAACTACGGCATTCTGGAGAGCATTTTTCGCATTGTCTCCTCGGACGATGAACGCTCTTCAGTGGAGGAACGCCTTCAGAAGTACAGTGGCTCAGGTCGCAAGGGCAACAAGTCGAAGCGCAAACGAACGTCCAAGAAGCGCAAATCGAGGAGAATGAGCCTCACTGATGACTCGGGGGATGAAGAGGACGATGATGACAGCGACCGAAAGAGCAGTTCAAAGCACAAGAAACGTCGTCGTCGTCGTCGTCGTCGAAAGTCTCAGAAAAAGCAAGCGGATATCATAACCGACTCTTCTTAACTCCTCCTCGAGGACTAGGCTACAAACAAGTCTACTGTTATTTGCAAACAGATTACACTTTAATAACCAAAACTGGCATTTATATGTTTTTTCTATAACAAGTACAAAAACTACATTTCACAAACAAGTTTTACTATTTACAAGGGAGCCGTGAGTTTAGTTTTTTGCCGAATTCTTTTTAGGTGCTGTGTCATTTTCTTCTTCGTCCTCTTCACTCAAATCGTTGGGATCACTGTATCCGTCAATGTAATTCCAAAACGAGATGGGAAACTTTTCAGGAGAAGGTTCCGATAAAATTAAAACTCTTGATATAAAATCACCTAGGTTAAAAAGAATTGTTGAAACTGCAAAATCTAGAGAGTGCTGTGTTTACCTGGCGCTCCTGGTGGTTTGTGTTGATCTATAGAGCTGAGGACTGTTTCAATGTTTTCTTCCAGCGCCTGATCGTTCTGTCCCAACCGACCAAAAGGCAACTGAACATAGCCATAGTCAGGCTCAATGTCGTCCTTGATTAGCTTGTACTCGAAACCATTGACAAAGTGTGTCACCAATCGAGCCATGTCAAAGCCGATGTTTCCCCGTTGTTTAGTTGGGAAATAGTAGTTGATTTCCTTTTTTATGGCGGCCAACTCAATGAGCATATCACCATGGCAAACGAGGTCGTCAAAATTCTCCATTGAAAGCTCTCCTGCCTTCAGCATTTGAATAATGTCTGTCGAACCGACAATTTCGGCACCGGCATTCTTGGCAGCTTCTTGGTCATCATCGCTCTTGCAAATGGCCACGACTTTTCGCTTTGTGCCATGTTCAAATGCGTTTGAAAAAGAGATGATGCTCCGGAAGTTTTCCACAAACTTGGTCTTTTTCTTAGTTCGCAAATCAAGTTCAACCTTGGCCTGCACAAGTGCATTCGGTTCGTCGTAAATGCCTTCTTGATGAGTTTCCCGTAAAAAGGCTAAAGCCTCAGGAATGGAGAGCTTTCTCTCTTTGTAGTGCTCCAAAATGTAAACATTGTCCACAATTTCGCTAAGTTCCTTTCGATTTTCGTCGTTGAACTTTTTAGAAACTGCATTCAAACGTCTGAAAATAACGTTAGTAAAAGTCAACATGAAATAAACATCTACACTTACTTGTCCACGAGGTACTTTTTGGGTTTCCATACTTTTGGGGGAGCATTCTTCATCTCTTCTCGTCGTATTCGAGCTAGGCGTTGTTTCTCTCGTGTAGCAGCAATTCGCTTGCCTTTTCGAGCTGCATATCGTTTCTAGGTAATAATTGGAAGGTTGTGATTTATGAGAAAACAGGTCGAATTGTTACCTGAATGCAAAAGATGTCATTTTCAGTGTTTTCGTTAATGTTGCTGCTCAGAATCGGTAAACGAATGGCCAGAAACCGACCTTGAAAACAAAAGTAAACATATAAAAAGTTGACACTTTTTTTATATTCTAAAACTTACCTGTGTTCGCCTTGAGCAGGCCATGTAAACAGTTTTGCAAAAAAACCATCTTAGGCCAGGTAAATGTTGATGTTGAAGATGCGGCTAGAAAACTGGGAAAACATGTGATTGCTGTAGAAATGGGATGCGACGCACCGAGTGGAAACAGACAGTCTAGGCGATTGTATTTTGATTTGGATTTATCAGTAGGACATCCCCCCAAATGACAATCACTGGGAAGGCTATAAATGTGTCTATTGCAATCACTAAGCGGCCAGTAATTACCTCGATCGATGATCGCCGACGGTAGTGGGCAGGGCAGACGCAGGTACAGACGGCCTGGCAGAACTGCTTCAAATGAGTGACAGGTAACAAGCGAGCGCACATGGTCCAGTGATTCATGCGACTTATCACCTGGGTACAAGATAACAATTGTCAAATGTCTGAACATCGAAGACTGCCTGCCTGACTGGAAGGTTGATACAAAGTCTGTTTGCCTCTAGCCCTCGTACAGAGCGTTTTCACACTTGTTGATGCTGCAAGCTTTTTTTTCATCACACTTTGTACCTCGTATCTTGAAGCTTCTACTCGCTCTGCTCACCCACCCAGACACCACTGGACTGTACTGATTCACTGATAACTGGAGCAAAGCTACTGGCGAATATGTGAACGATGATAGCTTCTGCTTTGAGCCTTCTCCTATCTACCGTAAAGCTGTGGATCTCAGTCCTCATTCTCGCCGTCCTCTCCTTTGCACTTTACGCCGCCTTTTACTACTGGTATATTCCGCACTTCATATCAACATTTCCACTCTTCTTCCAGTACGATGCAGCCTGCACCCAGCTGGGCGTCTCCCTGCAGGCCAAAGTGCAGGAGAACCTCAACTCAGGGGAGCATCTACTGAAGCGGAGCATCGGCGCACTGGAAGACTGTCAGTTCGTGCACTACGATCTCTATCACAAGCACCGTTACTTCTTCCTCGATGGTCAGCAGTACAACTTTGAAGTTCGCCTTGACATGCCAGACTCTGCTGTGAACCACGCTCTGGGCGTGTTCATGGTTCGCCTGAGGCTGTACAATGAAGCGGACAAGGAGCTGTTTAGCGTTGCCCGACCGGCACTGTATCCATATCAGAGCACGTACTTGCGCCTAATCAGGCTGGTCATGGGCACCTTCCTCTACTTGACAAACGTTTATAGCGAAAGTAATATACTTAAAGTTGTACTCATCGACGAGCATGTGCCGCAGGTGGACGTCGTTTCCTTCGCACAGGTCGATCGGATTCGCGTGGAGATAGAGACGTACAAGGCCATTGAGATACAGCCACCCGGCCAGCTGTACATAACCGCCAGACTGCAGGGCATCCAGTACTGGATGTACTTCTGGCCGATCACCTCTCTTCTCCTCTTTACCTGCACCATCTTCTCCACACTCGTCTTCAGTTGCCTGATCTTTTACATTCGTCAGCTACTTAACCCTCCGCAGATGAACAGCTCAAGCGAAGCACCCAGCTCATCACTGGTATCCAGCAGCAGCAACAGTGCTCTTACCAATGAACTTTTACCTCAAGGACTGCCGTCATCACCAAAGACTGAGAAAGCCGTTCAAGGAGCGCCGCAGGACGACTTTGATAGCGAGTTTGAGGACTGATTACAGCTGCTGATAGTCCTACTGTATAGGCTCGAGGCTCATCTTGCTGCTCTTCCAGCCAACCCTTGCCTTTTACGTCTGCATGGCCTCAATCGACGCCGTAATGCAGCGATGTGTGCTATTCTGCTCGGTCACCATCACCACCGACGTAGCACAGCAGTTGCTCTCGCACGCAAGCACAATCCCAACCAAGTATTATCATCAGCGAGCATGCCGCCGATGGCGTTCTCATTCCGATCACCGAAATGGCTCTGAAATTGATTCACTACTCCCTGCGACCTTGCCATTGTTGCTCACTAATGTCTTCATGCAACATATAATAAAGTAAACTATTTTCAAACCAGTCTCTGGTGAACTTTGCAATGCTCGACAGTTGCCAGACCAGTTCTCCCGGTCACAGTTTGTCTGGAGACGGTGGCGGAGAGCTAAAGTGGAGCTGGTCTGAAGTGGATAAACGAGGTTCTTTGACTCCTTCATCTGCACTGCACTGTGGCCGCCACAGCTGCCAGAGTCTGGCGATGGCGCCCGCAGCCGTCAGCCTGTCAGAAAGGGAGCACACAGCCCAGTGTGATCAGCCCGAGTCCGTTGGCCGCCAAGTGTGCGTACTTCTAAAAATGGAATGCTGCCCATTCTCGTTCCTCCTCAGTGCCACGACGTTTGTGCCGAAAATGGCATTTGGTCGCCCATTTCAATGACCTCTTCTGGCACAGAGCCGAGGCGCATCTGCCTGCCTGCTTGTCAGTCAGATTGACTGCCTGCTTGGCAGTCAGCCCTGCAACTGCGGTCACTTCCGAGTGCACAGTGCATGCTCTCTAGTCTTTCCCAAACATAGCTAGGCGTGTCACTGGGCAGAGTATAGCACACTGCAGGCTGTTCCAAATGGATCGCACTGTACAAATGGTCGCTATCGAAGAGTAGGACAGTACAGTCCGGCAAAAACCGAAAGATGTCGGTGGTAGTCGAGAAGTGCAAACGCTGAATCACCGCCGCATTGCGCCATTTAGAGATGGTGCGATTCAACGGTCAAAGCAAAAGCGCCACTTTGAGTCGGCTGTTCACGAAAGTTCTGCCACTCACAGTGCTTTCCAGGCTTAGTACAGTGAGAGTGGCTGCGTTACGTGCTCTGGCGGCCAAAAATCGGCGCTCTAGTCGACGACTTGGCCGCCGCCCTTTGCCGAAGAGAGTGCAACGCTGAGTAGACAGGGCAGCTGCGGTGAGCTCCGCCCTGTCTGGAGAGCAACCGCCGCAGAAGCAGCACACTCGCAGGCGCGAGATCGCCTTCTCCAACCGTCTTCATCCTCACTCATTGTCTGGCACTCGATTGGAAAGGTTTTCTTTGCTGACCTAACAATTCTCGCCACTTTGCGATTTTTACGCCTCACCCTCTTCGACTTCTCAAACCCACCCGGTAAGTCCCTGGGCCCTGGTTCTCACCTGCCATCTTGCCCTTTTTGAATGCTTCTCACTTGTCACGCCACTCGAGATTAGGTAGTTTTCGGGCTGTCAGTTTGCCGGCAAACGACTTACCTGTTTGCCACTCTGTGTTGTGCCACGTTGAAGGAACTTGAGTTGACCTGGTTCTCGTATTTCAAGTACTTTTCAACCTCTGCTTAGCTTTAGCTGATCACTGTCCACTGCCTGGACTGTACCTTTCTAGCAACATATATCAGTTTCCATGCCTTCGCCACCACCGCCCTTTTCTCAAGCCATAAATTGTTTTTTATTGTGCTAACCATTTCTGTGTAACACTTTCCAGTTTTAACAACCCAACGTCAACATGCGCGAATGTATCTCCGTTCACGTCGGCCAGGCTGGTGTCCAGATCGGCAACGCCTGCTGGGAGCTGTACTGCCTCGAGCACGGAATTCAGCCTGAGTAAGTTTCAGCTATTGACAGTAACTTTTTTACCCTGTGACTAACACTGTGAATACCACTTTTTCAGTGGACAGATGCCCTCTGACAAGACCATCGGCACTGGTGACGACTCCTTTAACACCTTCTTCAGCGAGACTGGCTCTGGCAAGCACGTTCCCCGTGCTGTTTACGTCGATTTGGAGCCGACCGTGGTCGACGAGGTGCGCACTGGAACCTACCGACAGCTGTTCCACCCCGAGCAGCTGATCACCGGCAAGGAGGATGCCGCCAACAACTACGCTCGTGGCCACTACACCATTGGCAAGGAGATCGTCGACGTTGTTCTCGGTTAGTTTATTTTGCTCACTGACAAGTCCAGCGTTCTAACGTGTTCTATTTTCTGCAATCTACAGATCGCATTCGCAAGCTGAGCGACCAGTGTACTGGCCTGCAGGGCTTCCTGATCTTCCACTCTTTCGGCGGCGGCACGGGCAGTGGCTTCACTAGCCTCCTGATGGAGCGTCTCTCTGTGGACTACGGCAAGAAGAGCAAGCTGGAGTTTGCCGTTTACCCTGCCCCGCAGGTCTCCACCGCCGTCGTTGAGCCGTACAACAGTATTCTGACCACCCACACCACTCTGGAGCACTCTGACTGCGCCTTCATGGTCGACAATGAGGCCATCTACGACATCTGCCGTCGCAACCTGGACATTGAGCGCCCCACATACACCAACTTGAACCGTCTGATTGGCCAGATTGTCTCCTCGATCACCGCCTCTCTCCGTTTCGATGGCGCCCTCAACGTGGATCTCACTGAGTTCCAGACCAATCTGGTCCCGTATCCTCGCATTCACTTTCCTCTGGTTACCTACTCGCCAGGTAATTACTCATTGCTCATTTATATTTTTCATTACTAATCAACTTTTTCTTTAACAGTCATCTCGGCTGAGAAGGCCTACCACGAGCAGCTGACCGTGGCTGAGATTACCAACACCTGCTTCGAGCCCCAGAACCAGATGGTCAAGTGCGACCCGCGTCATGGAAAATACATGGCCTGGTAAGTGTTGTTTACTTTACAAAGATATTGTTGAATAACTATTGTTATTTTTAGCTGTCTCCTCTACCGAGGTGACGTGGTTCCCAAGGACGTCAACGCCGCCATCGCTGGCATCAAGACCAAGCGTTCCATTCAGGTAAGTGTTTTGTGATGAAGAAGTCCACTAAAAGACCAATGACTAATTTTGTTTAAATTTTTTACTCAAAAGTTTGTGGACTGGTGCCCAACTGGCTTCAAGGTCGGTATCAACTACCAGCCACCGACGGTGGTTCCTGGTGGAGACCTAGCCAAGGTGCAGCGTGCCGTGTGCATGCTGAGCAACACAACTGCTATCGCTGAGGCTTGGGCCCGTCTGGACCACAAATTCGACCTGATGTACGCCAAGCGCGCCTTCGTGCACTGGTACGTCGGCGAGGGCATGGAGGAGGGCGAGTTCAGCGAGGCTCGCGAGGATCTCGCTGCCCTGGAGAAGGACTATGAGGAGGTGGGCCTGGACTCCACTGAAGCCGAAGGAGGCGATGGAGAGGAATTCTAAGTGGTGTGGCTCTTCCACTACCTACTTAATTGTGACTAATCTCTACCTGAGAAATGCACAAGAATTGAATTAAAAAACTGATTAATTTCAAAGCGTTTTGATTTGTGTGACCGAATTTAATTTGGTAGGGTACGCTAACAGGAGTAGAGAGAGTTTATGTTGATAATGTCTGACTGTGCTAGGCGGCTCTTGAAGTGCGACTCCATTATTCGTGCCCTACTATCACGAGGCACCATTGTGTTCTGGCCGTTTTTGCTGAAGGCCTTTGAGCCGTAAATCATGATGGAGTCGTAGGCGAAGCCGGTGGCAGGACGATACTGACTGGAGGGAATCTTCTGAAACTGGTCGTACATGCCTGGGTCAATGTTCTGCCAGGCGATGTTCAGGTACCGATCGCGATCCCATCGCATGTGCTTGCGACACAATTATCATTAGGTCATTTCATTGCAGCCATTTTATCGCACGACATTTTCATCTCCAGACCATTTTATCTCAACAGAAAACGCAATGAAATGGTCTAAACAGAAAACTTCGCGCGATGGAAAAACCCGAAATATTACCTCATGGTACAGTCCTATAGCGTGAGACAGCTCATGCAAAGTGCTTCCCACGTCATGACACCCAGGACCAAGGGAAAGTAACTGCTGACCACCCGTCCTGCCGACTTTGGAATGACACCTGTGTTGTATGACCATTGCAGTTATCATCAGTCAGCAGTGGGTCAACTTGGACACTCGCTCACCCTTTACCGTTGACCATTAGCACATAGTCCCGTTCATTTCGGCGCTGTCGAAAGCGAATGCAGGTGCTCGCCTCAATCTCTCTCATGGCACGTCCGATCACTGATCTAAATGGGGCTGGTGTTTGAAGGAGCCCAGTAGGCCACAATGGAGGGAAGAGGAAGAATGGAACAAGTAATCAGTGAGAAAGCAGGGTGCTCTCATTTGTCGCTTCTCTTCTGTTTGTTTTGCCGTTTGGTTTCGTTGCCTAGGCAGCCAGTGATCGCAGTGAATGCAGTCATCTAACCCATTGACCAGAGGCATGCAAGGTGCACATACCAAGTGTTCTGTCCACCGAGAAGACTACCACTCGATTAGGCCACTTGCCGGCACTGCTGACGGCAGCACTACTGCGGTAATTCGGTCGGCTGTTCCAGACGGGTGCACTGCCAGATTGCTGGCGCCAGGACGGAAATCGCACTCCCCACTGAGCACTGCTCACTCGATGTCCCACAGCTGACAATCAGGCTGATTAGTGGTGACTAGGATGGACAGTGTCCAATGGACAGTATTCAGCAGACTTACCACTTAAGAACTGCTGCTGCTTCTGCTGCCGGATACCGCTTCCGTTTCGTGCAAGTAATGCTAAGAGACAGCACCAAGTGGTAAGGCTAACAACTCCAGGGAATATGATTGGGCGACGACCAACCAGGGACGAGTGTGCCCCTGGTCGTGCTGATGTCACTGGCATTCAGAACGAATCGTCGCGTTTGGATCACTGGGCGCAGACATGGACACGTGATTTTCATGATTAGGTGAAAACTACACTTCTGCTGACCCGAAAGCGGTTCACTGGAACATGGTCAAAAGATGTGCACTGAATGGCGGCCAGTGATCGAGTGTTTCGACAATCACTCATTCATTTAACGAGGGCTGCTCGAGGTAGACAGACCGATTCAAACAGTGACCAAAGTCAGCTGTCGATGTGCAAACAGTGATGCTTATACATGCGGATTGATCAGTTGGCTGTACATTGTGCTTTCATTCTTTTGTGTCTGTTGGCTTTGTGCAGCTAGTGCAGCACACTGCATAAAAGCCGCGGTGACCGTGATTCCTAGTATTTGGCTGCGTTTGCCGTTTTGTCACTTGCCCATCTAATTAACGCAAACGACATTGACTCAGTTTGATTTGAAACAGACAGACGTGTTTCAAAGTTTACCCATTTTCCACACCATCATTAATTGATTGAGCAAGAGCTGTTCTTTGCACTTGTTTTGTAACACACGCTATTCAAGTGTACTAAAGCTAGAAAAAGAAAAAAGAAAAGCTTGTGTGATCTCCTCAAGCTGTGAAACCGAGATGATTTGGGTAAAGAAAATCAGCTGATGAACTAGACACGTGAAATATGTTCTTTTTAAGTTTTTACTCACAAAAATACTGTTAACAACTGCTTCAAATTTATAAAACTACAACTAATATAATTTTTCACTAAATAAACAATTATTTGCTGCTATTTTGTTAGTGCAATCAATACTGTTTTTAGCTTCAGAATGTTCAGTCAATAGAACCAGGTGGGGACCAGGTAATCCTGCTTTCATTTTCATTTGTTTTCTTCGTCGCTTTAGAGGTTTCCACCTTTTTTGTTACAACTTCATCATTTTTAACACTCATAGCTTCATTTACGCTAGTCCAAGTTAACTCCTCTTTGTCATAGTCAGCAGAAGTAGGCATATCCAACTGTGTATCCAGGTCTACCACATCATTGTAATAATCGTCTTCAAATTTTTCATCACTTTTTGACTCAAACAAATTATTCTGTCCATTTTGACGCACGTAATTGGTGGATACAGCAGAAATGGGACCAGTTCGAGGGCCTTGATGATAGTAAGTGGTATTTGAGTAGGTAAGGCGAGGGTAAGGCTCGACAGGAACGAAGGAACTTTCCGATTGAATGGAAACATTTTCATCACTATTATCTGCTACTACTGACTGAGAATTATAATGCAGCGAAACTCCGGACATCGGGCCATTTCGTGGACCTGGATGGTAAGTGGTGCTGGAATAAGTCAGCCGGGGATAAGGCTGTGAATAGGCAGGTGGAGAAACATCATTTTGGGCCGGAGCTTCGTCTACTTTTTCCAGAGTCGATACCAGTGGAGCAGGGCCATAGCGCGTTGAAAGGGCAGACATTGGACCGACTCTTGGGTTTTGAAAAGTTGTACTGGAATAAGTCAAACGAGGATAAGGCGTTATTTGCTCTGCTCCTTCTGATCTTTTAGGTAGTCTTTCATTTTCTACAACGGTATTTCTCGATGTCTCTAGTGATTGACTGTGAACACGTGGGGACACACCCGACATTGGCCCGATTCGAGGTCTCTGGAAAGTTGTGTTTGAATGCGTCAAACGAGGATAGGGCACTGGTGCAACAGGCGCCATAGGTTTCACTGAAAAACGGTCTCCTGCCGTTTGAAGTGCTTCGCGTTGGTACTGTGCAGTGTGTGGTAGTGCATCGTTGGAAAAGCGTGAATCACTAGAGTGGCCCACTGATTGGGAGTAGATCTGCGGCGGACCAGTGTGACGCGAAACTGCGGAGTAGCTGGCCGTGTGCCAGGCTGGTGACTGATGCTGATGAACAGCTGCCGTTTTGCTAAGTGGAACTACTGAGGCAGCGGCGGCTACTGGTGTCTGCTGCTCAACTACTGTTGCTAGTTGATCACTACTAGACTTGGAGTCAAAGTCATGCTGAAGTGGCTCTTGGGACTCTGATCGCTTGCCGTCCAAACTGCCAACGTTTTTCATCTCCGGCATCTAAATTGTAGACTGAATGACGTTAAGCATTTGTCCTTTTCAGCAGTCATCTCTCAGCAGTATACTAACCTGACCGCTTTTGGCCCGGTAGATGCGGAATCCAACAAAACCCAGCAAAGCCATGCCTCCGAAGAATGATCCATAGATGAGCATCAAAATGAGGTACAGCGGCCAAATGGCCAGTCGCATCTTTAGCGTAAACTCGTCGTTGATGATGGCACCCTGACATCATTTAATCATCTTTTATTACTATAATTGAGAATTAATAGCTGGTACCTTTTTCATCCACATCAGAGGCATGACTGTTTCGGGAAAATTTCGAAACCCCCTGTAAAAAGAACACACCATGTTAAACGATGTTGTTGAAGGGACTCGAGGGAGTCGATATCCAAAGTCTCACGCTAAATAACTGATCGGCTTTAAGAGAGCATTCATCTGTAACTTTTCTGCGCCTTGAAGAGGAGCACCCATAAACTAAAAAGTTGACGACAAACAAGTTTGACAGTTAGACGGAGATCTATTAAAAAGTTTGGTTGTACCGGCTCAACGTCGATGAATGCCTGGTGCTTCTCAGGATCCGGATGCATATTTTCTACATTGTTCTTTAGAGTATTGCTGGCTCCGTAAAAATGAGGAAACGAGTAGGCAGCAGGAGCTCCTTTCAGACAGGGACCTAAGTTGTGACAAGCTGTGATAACACAAATTGAACGAAAAGGCCAAATGCACAAACCTAAATCAAAAATGCCATCGCACCATTCTTCATTCTGTTGAAAAAACGTCAAATTGTATCATCGTCAACTTTTGAACTAAACTTACTTCGGGTGTGCGACAGAAGCATCGATTCTCTGGATTCTTGCTGGGTCCTGCAAAAAGTTTAGGGTTTGGGATGAAACGATACGTCGGGATTCCATTCACCCAAGTGTCTTTCTCATAAATTAAATCAAATGTTCTATTAAAAAAAGTTTATCTAGATAAAGGAGACAAAGTTATCAAGTTGACAAACCGGCAAGTGTCACTTGTAAACACATAGTAAGTTTTCTCCTTGTTCACGTCTACTTCCAGTGTGCTTCCCTCTGTTCCGTTTATTTGGTTGCATTTTGGTTCGTTATAAAAGTTGAGCGAACTAAAATGCAAATGCTGTCATGTTTGCTCGGTTTAATGTTAAACTAACAAACCTTTGATCTTTAAAGGAGAGCAGCTTAAGCAGTTGTGTTCCCTTTTGACCTGAGTACGCTTCAAATGGACCTCCTTTGGTGTAGTTCTTTGTCCAAAGCAGGCCAAACTACAAAAGAGAAAATTTTGTTGTTTATGAAGATGCAGTCGTCATTTGTCATTGCAAAACCTTATTATCGGGCATTCCAGTGTCGGGCAGTTGAACGCCGAACCAAGTTAACGGTCTCGTGACTGTGTCAATGGTGTTGAGAATTGAGAACGGATAGCCGTTTAGTAGTTCGCCAACGGTCAGCTCTTTTACGAGTGACTCGCCCTTCAATTATCTTACAAGTTACCCTTTAATACACGAAAATAAATAAAATTGTTCTTACGTGCGACATGAGAAGAATGTTCACAAAACCAATTGCCACCGGCTCAATTGCAAAGGACAGTGGTAGATCATTGATCAATGAACGAACCATGTTTGCCAGGGCCTTCCAAAAGAATGCCATCATAGGATAGGTATTAAAAATATCTAAAATTTTCTAACTTACATATACTGGAAAATTGAGAACTGTCACTTTATCGGTAAGTTTGTTTGGGCTGTCATCGCGAAACTCAAATGACTGGCTTTCCCAAAAGCGCACTTTAGTCTGATCTTCATTGAAATTGATAATCTCTTTGTACAGCCACATGCTGAAACCAGCAGATCAGTTAGAATTGTCAGCAGAGTGACGACACTTACTTGTAAGAGTAGGGGCCTTTCTCCGCCAGTTTAGCTTTGGCGCCCGATGCAAACTCTTCAGGGTTTTCTATATTGAAAATGTACATATCAAGGGAAATTGGAAATGGGTTTTTGTTCCACGCTGATGTGAAATCGTTTCCTTCTTTAACTTGAAGCTGTGACTTGAGTGCATTGTTAAGCAGTGATTGAAAGTTAAAGAACAATAGACCACCAATGACTGTTAGGGATAGTCCTATAGTAACCCGACGACGGTCCTTCTTTGTCATGCTTGGTCGATTGAGCACCATTTTGGGAAGGGTAAATAAAAAAAGTGGAAACAACAACTTAAATTCTGGGTAAATACTGTTGTTAATTAATTTATGCGACAGTAGGAATTTTAATTAAATTAGTTTTTTAGTTCTGTCATTGCAAACAAAAAGCGCACTTCAAGAAACAAAATTTAAATGACACTGGCTCTAAGTTGAGCTTAAACCAGAATGAGCTTAAACCGCAGGTCGACATGTACGCTGTTAGACTTAGTAAGAAACACTCTTAAAAATCTCTGTCAAAACGTCAAGTTGCAAAAGTTTGCTTTTTCAAAAGTTGTCACACTGACGACAGCTACGAGAACAAATGGACAGAGAGAGAAACTGTGTGAGCCAGTGTGCCATCAGTCTGTCTCTCAGAAAGACCCAAATATAAAGTTGGCAGCGCGGCGTAGTTGAATCCTCAGTGATAGTACATCTGGTCGTTAAGTCAACTGCGTGTGGAACGGTGCTCTTCTTTATTGCTTGGGTACCGGTAATAAAGTTTTTCTTCTGAATAATCTGATTCTTTTTCCAATTTTCACTTTCCTTCTCTGTAGGTGCTCGAATGATTGCCGACAGATTAGAGGTGACATTTGCTGCCATATCCTCAGAGGCAGAAAATAGCAAGTGAAAACGCGTTACGATTTACTTTGGTGAAACTATACAAAGCAGATAGCTCAGATAGCTTAAACCTAAAAGCGATGAGCCTAGAAGGGAAGCCATTTTTCAGGAACTATTTTATAGAAAAATCAATGCAACTTGAGAGCATTATTTACCTCAAAACGCATTCTGTTTGTAAAGTCAACTAGCAAATATTGACAAGCATTGCTGACAAAAAGTAAAAATCAGATGTCAATGATTTACGCTGTTTTCAGGGTCTATTTAAAGTTTGTGTTTTTTGTGTCAAACGTGATTGCTTAGACAGCTAATATATTTAACTAGCACACAAAAACACACAAAAACCGGCCGAAAATCGATAACAAATCCTCAAGTTCATTATCAACAGCTGATGAATAGTAAAGCTTGTATTCAAAATATTTAAAAAGAAAGTAATCGATTTTTTGTAAGTTTTTTAATAATTTAATAAAAACTTGCTAATATTAGCAAAAAATATTTTTTTGTGTTTTTTAACATTTAACAGTATTTTACAAATAGAAAAACACTAAAGTCTATCTAAAATTTTTAGTCTAAAACAGCTTTTCTCTAAGCTCGTTATTGATTGGTGCACGCAAAACTTTCAATCTTAAATGGCAAATGAAAATCTTATTGGCAACTAGAATGAGGTGAATCATCAAGTTTTGGTTACAAGTGGATGTTTGAATGGGTAAATCAGGTGGCATTATTTATAAAATGAGATCAATGGGCTAAGTTTTAAGTTGTTTTAAGTTTGCTTTTCGATGCCATCTGTGCGTTTAGCAGTAAGGAAAAAGAAAGGAAGAAGCAGTGCTGAAAAGAAGCAGCTGCAGTTTAGAAATCAGTTTGCTAGTTCAGTCGTAGTAGGGGTAGTGGAAAGTGGTTGTGCCTAGGCAGCGTCTGCAAGGCGGCAAATGTCAGTCTGGCGCACGTAGCTAAATAATTTATGTCTTCGAAGCTACATTGGTTAGGTTGCTTAACTTCTCTAGTTCAGCCTCTGAGCGACTTTCTCGGTAGGTTCGGCGACAAAAAATCTTCCGAAAGCTGATCTAGTGTACCAATAAATCACAATGGTTAGTGCTTACACAAATACACAGCGAGATACTTATCAACATGTAATAAAGCGCCATATTTGGTCTGTGAAACTTACCTTGAAGTTATGCGAAAAAAAATATAAAATAAAGGGGTTTATAAATGAGTGAGCCATTGCTAGCCAGTGTACAATAAAGTACCCAATGACCACTGGTAAGTGAAAACAAAAGTGATGAAAACAGCAAACTAAAAAACAGCAAATTACTTTAAGTTACCTTGCATGTAAACGGCCATGCTGTTCACTTTGGGAGGTGTAAACCAGATCACCAAGTTATAAGTGTGAATTGGCAGCCAACATACTAAGAACATTAAAACGACCACCACAAGCATCTAAAGGGAAGGAAATCATCACTTTGACTTTATTCACAAAAAAATATTTCTTACCTTAATGACCTTGAGTTGGTAGTTTTAAAAAAGTTATAAAATATGTTTAATGAATTATTATTTTTGAAATGTTCTGATTACCTTAATTTTGAGCACAAATTGGTTATTATCTCTGTCAGCATGAGCATTGCCCGGTGCAGTGTTGCGAATGAGGTGGATGCTTATAGAACTGTAGAGGTAAATCAACGCACAGATAGGCAGAATAAAACTTGTACTAAACACAAAAATGGTAAAGTATTTGCCCTCTTCTTCGGTCCATGTTTCCTTGCAGTCGTAGAATGTTTCATTGCCATGACTAAAAGGTATTGCTTCAGTTTTGTACAGCTGAACGGAAGACAATAGAATGCTGAGAAGCCAAATGAGACAAACTACCTGCCACTTGTGAGTTTTCAAGTACATCGAATGAAAGGGGTAAATAATGGCAAAGTATCTGCAAACAGAAAAGGTCAATTGAAAAGTCGGTATGTGGTTGCACCAGAGACATATGCATGTGCAATTAAATGTTCTATTTGCCCATCAAGTACTATTAGCTGGGAATTGAAGTGACCCTTGTCGCACCTGTTGGCAACTCTGACTAGTTGTTCAGCCGATCATGTACAAAAAGTACAGAAGCCAAGCTGCGTTTCACTCAATTGGCAAACAAATCAACTGCTTTCACAACTACAAGTACCAGCAACTACTAGGAAATTACTTTTTATGAAAAAAATTGGTAAATGAGAAAATGTTGCTGCAGCTCACAAGCAATGTGCTTGCAATCTGATACTGCACTTTGATGATGCAAAATGTAATAAGATTGCACAATGTGTACATTTCACCACATTTTAAACAGTGTCCTTGGCCATGAAAAGAGACGAAACACCGGTCATATTTGGGTGTTGTTCGGTTCAGCATATGGCAACAGTGGAGAACAGCATCAAATGTGCAGCAATTAATCACGAGCTTGCTGAGGACTACTATCACTTTTTTAAATGCTGTGCCCAAATTGCGCTAAAGCAAACGAATTAATTTAAAAAATTATAAATTTAAGTGCAACTTTTGCTTGACAGATTTTTACGGTAGTTAATTCCAAAGAGAATTGAAATGTCAGTACAGAGCAAAAACAATTAGGTTTGCTGATGCTAGCAGGCTTTTTTCCCTAATTGGTAACTTTAAAAAAGTTTTTATTTGGTTTTGGCTTCAAGCTGAGTTTATTTTTGTGGAGGCCATATTTTCATATGTACTACGTTCTAGTTAAACGTCAAAAATACCAAACAATTCACAAGTTTTTTATTTGTATGATCAATTGAGGGTAAGAACTGGTAAATACCAGTAAATAGACATGGGATAGGACATGGGTTTGCCTAAAGCATATTCTCATTTCACTAGATGCTACTCCGGTGATTTTTTCATGACAAAAAAGGTCTGCATGATAACATGTGCTTTATAACGTTTAAGAGATAAGGGCGCTTATGAGTTCTGTGCAATCTGGCTGGCAATAGAGCAAAGAGTAAACAAAATTTGCAAAGGAAGAATCAAATATTAGCGTAGTGTAATTAAATCAGATCCAGATTGCACTGACGCAAACAGAAGAGATAATATATTCGCCCAGCCTAGAGATAGACTTTTTTGGGCACTTCTCCACAATTTTGTTTTGGAAAGATGGAGCAATGTGAGCTTTTTGTGTACTGATTGGCAATTTTCAAAACAGATTAATATTTAAAATATGCAAATTTGTGCACTAATTGTTCTAGCGCCCAAGTTTTTTATTGCTTTGCAAAAATGCGCAAGAATAATAAACAAAAGGCGTCAGTGGTAATGCTGTTGTTGTCTTGCTGTGCAGACAAGTCAGTTAAATTGAACAATTAAGCGACATGGTGTGAGGGAAGCTGTTGGACACCCGTTGTTCAACACCGTAGGCAGTACAGCAGTCACCAACACCTCACAAACAAAACGCTCATCTAATGCTTTGTTTGTTTGCTTCTTACTCACTGACACCCTCGCTAAGTGCCATTAAACAATGAGAACCTTCACTATCAGATGCTCATGCCTGAACATACAAGTTTGACTGTTTTTTAAATATCATTTTTTAGATGCTTTTCAGTAGTATACTTGCTAGGTGTTTACTCATATTTGGCAATTCACCTAATATTACAGTTTCTTACCTATCTACCCCAATAATGGTTAATGTGAACACGGAAACGAGCACTGATAAAAACTGCCCAAATTGCACAACGGGGCACATTTGAATAGGAAAGATCCATCGCCCTAACATGAAAGATGTGTAAGTGAACTGCGTGAAAAATAAACAAAAAAATACTGTAAGTTGAAAGGTCATTGTTTGGTTTGTCAAGTTGTGTATTAGAGCCTAAACTAGAAGTGCGATTTATTAGATATTTGAAGATATTGGTCAATCACATACTATTTTTTGTTTAAAAATTTATATCAGTTTGACCCAATGCCCAATAGATCGCGCTTCTGGTTTATAGTCTAATGCAACTGTTGACTTTTTAAATTTGGTAATCTTACCGGAATGCACACCAACGCCATCAATATGTCAGCGATGCTTAAATTTATTAGATATTTCCAAAGTTCTGACATTGTAAAACAGTCTTGATTCAGTAGAATGTAGATAGCCAACACGTTGGAGACAAAAGAGAGAACAGCAGTAAAGCTGAAAAGGATGACCAAGGAGATCTGCCACTCTCTGTCAAGCAGCACAAGGTCATAGGTGCCATTGAAACTGGACATGTACACTGGATCCATTGTCAAAGTTGAGTGATGCTGCTGGAGAAAGGACTTGCCTGCCGGTGACAAAAGTACATGGCGTCACTGGGATAGCTTTGCCAAGCGGTAATTAGGTTTCCATGGCACGATGTTGCGGCAGGTCTCTTGAGGAACACAGTTGTCCACTGGCAAATTTAAGACATGTCAGTAGATAAATTGAAAAACAGAGAAAAAGGGACAGCAGCAATGTAAAGGAAAAAAGTTTGGTTCACTAATGGAACCATAGGGGGTTAACAGGGATTTGCACTTAATTGCTTGCTGTAGATACATTCAACTGGCTGACTTGCTGGCACTACTTTTAGTCATTGGCAAACATTCGGCATTCAGTGTTGACAAAAATATTTCTGATACTGAGGATAAATATTGCATTTAAAAACAGTTCAGTTAAGTATCGATATTGTCAAAAAACAAAGTAGCAAATGTGCACTAGCTGAACTGAGAACGAGTTGGTTGAAAATTTGAAACACATATGACAGGTGGAATTGAAACTTAAAAACACTGATGCAATTTTAGTCTGTTTAAGATTGGATTTGTGTAGGCAAAACAAATAGTTTAGTTAGGGATTTTTTGCCAAAGAAAGAAGGCAGAAAGGCAAGTGGTGCATGGATGGAATGTATGGTGGGGCAGCAATCGGTGGGCAGATGCGGACGAGTCAAGAGACAGTGCGCGAATGCAGACGCACCGGAGACAGCAGCAGCAGGCACCAGACACAGGCCAATTTCTCTGTGCATTGGTACGCCTGGAACGTCACCAGATGCAGAGGGAGAGAGTGGTCGCAGTACGAGCAAGATGGCCCACAGATGAGCAGGAGGAAGTGGTGAGACACTGGAGACCTGCTACTGGTGCTCCACTAAAACCCTCTGTCTCTCTACTGAGACAGCATCAGCACAGGCATCTGAAATGCCGCCAAAGAAGCTGTTGTACGAGCTGTTGAATGGATGCTGAACTGGAGCACCAGATCTAAAATCTTTTGTCTACATAAACACCAACAAATTTTCCTTTCTTTCTACCTTTGTCGTAAATTTAATGTACTTTAAAAAAATTTGATAAACTGTCATGTGTTTGTCGTTTTTAAATTTATACATTGCTTTTAATATAAAAATCAATATACATTTGAGGAAGTTTACTTATATACTAAAAGTGGTTCACCTTTTTAGTAAACCATATATTACATTTGATTTTAATCAACAAAAAGTGGGTAGATAATGCTTTTTAAATGAACTAAAAAAATGTTGAAAACATTATCTTTAGGATTTTACTCTAAATGCAAAAAATGCTGCTAAAACTACATAAACTCAGTAGAATAAGTATCAAATGGTTTGAAAAGAATAAGTCGCTTGAAATAGGGTTTAAAGGAGGACAAAAATGCAAAATGGCGTTCAATGGTGGCAAGAGTATATGCCATACTGAGTGCCGCTTGCGCCGTATTAGATAACTACGCCAACTATGGTGTGCGGTTTGGGTTGAATAAAAGAAAATACGCTTTCAATCAACTCCATGAGGTGTGATTCGAGCAAGTTCAGCCTAAACGGCAACTGGGCAGAAAAAAACACGCTTTCAAGCAACAACAGACTAATAAATGAAAGTTATCATCTATTGCAGAGACTGTCAGACGCAATGTGAGCCGATTAAACTCAATGACAGTAAATAGACAATAGACGTGCCATGAAAACAAGTGCCTAGTGCCAATTGTTCTCCATCTCACACTTTCTCTCTTTTTGCTCTACTTGGCAATGGAAACTGGTTGCTCTAATTGACTTGAATTAACGGCGGAAGAAGAGGAGGAGCAGTAAAGAAATGTTGATAAGTGGCAACCAATGTGGAGCCGGCAAATGGGTTACAGAAAATGTTCACTGGTGACATTGTTTGCTGCCCTTCATCTAACAAATCGGATGCACACAGCCTGACGCGTGCATAGCTAATGGAAAGAAAAAGAAACAGAAGGGAAAGTGTGGTCATTCTCTGCAGTGGAGCTTTGTCCGGTGGATGCATCAGTTGAAGTTTGCTCATTCACTGCTCATTTCATCCTCATTGGACGACACTTGTCACGAGAGTGCCTCAAGGATTGCCATCGACAAAGACTGCATCTGCGCCTGTGTTTGCACTGACGAGTGACAAGTGACCACTTGGTGCTGTGATCACGCCGACCACACCGAACTGCTCCTTAGTCAGCTAAACAGTCAGTCAGTCAGTCTCGGTCAGAAGTGTCCGAGAAGTGCAGCAGGCGACATCGACTGTTGCTGATTTTTGCCATATACACATCTGCTGCAATCATTCTCACAAACTGTGCTTTTCCGACACCTCAAACACTTGCACTTTTCATAACTTGTTTCATCATTTCACGTCTCGGAGTTTTCAACACATTTTCCAAGTAAGTGCTAAAATTTGCTTCTTTACCTGACATTTAGGACAATTGAGTACATCATCTTTCAACTTTTTGATTGAGACAATTGAATATAATTACTAATCTCTATCATCAATTCCAAGTTAACTGCACAATTGTTTTTAATTAAATTGAGTTGGCAATAATATTCTATTATATAGATATAATAAAAGCAGCATTTTGTCAAAACGAAAAATGCAATCATAAAAAGCGAGCAGTAAAAATGATAGCAGTATTTGTTGTGAATATTATGGGCTGTAAACATATACGAGACAGTTCCAGTTGAAGTTGCACAGCCAACTTGCTCGAGCAGCAAAAGAGGGCAAGAAACAAAGACACTGGAGGTGATGACAACAAGTCGTAATGACTGTGTGTAGTGTCGTTATAACACAGGCCGTGCTGTGCCCAACAAAACCAGTCAAAGCAGTGCTCACAGTGGCCCTCTCCTCTGCACCAGGCAGTGTAGTGCTCCATTGTCGACTCTCACAGCAGCACTGGCAGCCTGATTCACTGTCTACTTAGCATTGCACCAGAACAAACCAGACACTCATCGAACAGCAAACACACACACATACTTATACTCTCAACTTGCTTTGAAGGCTGATTTCAATGCTTGTTCAGTCGCTCATCGGAAACAAGGAGCACATCATGCCCACATACTCTTGTGTTGGTCTTGTCAAATGGCCAATCATGATTCTTCTGGGCATCTGTGCTTTTCTAAAAATATAATATGAATTGGCAACAAAAAAACACTTTTGCTCCAGACAGTGGATGTTGTTGATTATTGTTATTATAATTAGCAAAAAATGTTGTTTTATAGTTTTTTGTTTGAAAGTATTGTGAATGTGTGCAATGTAAACTACTTTTTAGCCTCTTGACAATGCAATGCCAGTCAAAAACAGTAGATCGGCTTATGATTGGCACAATGAACATCAGAAATACAGATACAAATACCATGCGCTTAATTGCAACATGTCAGTTTTGCAAAAATGTGATGCGACGGGTTGTTGGTAATTAAAAAAGGTAAACATTCAGACAGCCTGCTCAATGATTTTTTCTAATCGTCATGAAACGATAATCGCCGTTAGGCCTACAGTAATTGAACTAGATGCTCTCATCAATTGAGCACAATGTCAGAAATCACAGCAAAAGGGAGCCTCCAAAGCAACTAGTTTTTCCCTTTTCCGTTTTCGGTGTTTCGGCCATTTATCGACCAGGTGATAAAGTGCGATCTGTCGACAGGCAGTTTGTTGGCTTGGTTTGTCTTAATTACTATTCGGAAAATTGGCGACAAATGGTTTGCTCACTGCGAGTTTACACTTGCTCACATGAAGCTCTAAACACTACCTGAGGCTCATTAGGCAGAGGCAATTACTGCTCTCGGCCTCGCAACGCCACAGGCCATTCTCGATAGAAAAGTCTGCATTTGTCTGATTCAATTACTTGACCTAGCTCATCAACTAGAACAAAGCTGGTGTCGCTTGTGAACACCTCTATTTGCTTAGTTAGAGAGCCGCTGTGATTAGCTTCATCAGCAACTTGCCAGTGATCCGAAGTTTTGTGTCTGTGTATTCTGCTAATTGGAAGCATTAAATGTGCGGTGAGCACACTAGTCTGATACATAATTCATTATGTACTGCTTCTGTTGGCACTACTTTGCTACTTTCTTTCTTTTGCAGAGAAGCACGATTTAGTTAGTGGTCAAATATAGCGCAATTATTTAGGCAATTGTTGCAATTGTTGCAGGCTGTTGGCGGATACTGCTAAATGTGGACGGAGAAAGACTGAGCGTCAAGTGTTGACGCCAAGAAGTGTGTTGAGGGAAGTGCTGTTGAATATATTCACCTCTAAGCTGTCTCTTCTTCACTGGCACTACTTTAGTTTGTATTTTCAATCAGTGCAACTCAGTAGCAGCACTGACTCTTCCCAGTGAAACCGTCTCCTGGCGGCGTCGGCATCACCGTAGTGGTCCTCAGTGGCCTGCATAAAGGTACGTAGGCATAACGAAAAAGCAATAATGTGCGATGATGGAAAAAGGCACAAGGGCAGAGACTGTTGTAAGCCAAAAGTACACAAGAGAACAAAACAATCTCTTGACAAGACTCCGAGAGGAACTACTCTAGAGGGATCGCCAGAATTGTGCGGCTGAAGTGCACTGTGTAATCTTTCGGTGTGTGAGAAAAGAGAGTGAGAGAGAGAAAGAGAGAAAGAAGGGAATGGCCACAGCGAACACCACCACCGCCATGGTAATGCTCTGTGCGTTCTCACTTTGTCTGCTCTCAAAGCTGCGCCTGGCACATGTGACATAACCATCGTCGCGCGAGAACAGCCGTGTAATCGATGCTCAAATTAATTTCAATGTCTAATTTGTGCCTGTTTGTCCAGCAAAGCTGCCGGCGTGCACCTCGAGCACTCACTCACACCGTATGAACTTTCGACAGAAGCCGGCGCGTCTGCAGATTGGATCAAACCACCTGAGAAAGGAAGCTTCTATTGGCGAGTAATTAACTGCGATCAAGTTCGAGCAGCAACAGCACCTGATGAGAGTGGCGCGAGCGAACCGTTGCACACTCGTTAATCATCGCTCAGTTGCTCTATCACCTCCTAAGCATCACCTCGTTTTTGTTCATTTATTCGATGATCTCAACCTCACTGCCTCTCAACTGCAACCATGTTTTTAGTGCCAAAGCATCTTCTTCTTCTTCTCATCTCTTCTTTGCTTTTCACCGCACACATCTGCTCGGTCGTGATCGCCGCCACAACAGCATCCTTTTCACACAAAGATCATGTACCTTGCACGGCCAGCTTGGATCCGCAGCACCTTATTGCTCGCAAGTTTGTCAATGACAGTGCCTATGAAGTGATTCGTTGCAGTGCCCGTGTCGGCAATGAATTGTTTCAATTTGCTAATCCTGTGTTCGACGTATCTTTCACTTCATCAAATGGCCCTTTGTCTGGTGTTTTTATAATAAGAGGAAAGAACATCTGTTCTCCAAAAAAAGAATTTTGCTGGTCTGATTTTCGGATCCCAAGTAAGTGTATATTTTTGCAAGTTAAAAACATCTCGACATAAATAATTGCATGGGATTTGGTCTAAATTTTTTATTTACATTCTTTTAGGTCAAGCCCTGAGAGAACTTTTGCTGCCAAAACAGAGCGACAAGGGGGAAAACAACGCCATCAGTAGCGACGACAGTGGTTCTTCTCAAAATGAGATGACTAATGCGGTGATTGATTTCACATGCAACGTAGCCGATGCTTCTCGAAATGCAACAGTTCGTTGTTTAGATTCCGGTAGCATTCGTTATGCACATGGTAAGTGACTAAACACTGTCCATGGCTGGACAAGGCGCTGCAATCTTCTTAACTACACATTAAACAAGTTTGAAGAAGAAGAAACAGTACGATAGTGGTAGTAAAACTGCATAATTGAGGCACTACTCATTCACATTTTTTTTTGCTGCAATAACTTTGAAGTACATGTCGCCAATGCTTTCCATAAACATACACGACACTTTTTGATTATGTTGATATGAACCACCACAGTTGCTCAGGGCTAAATGAAAAAAAGTTAAAACCGGGCGCCAGCTGTATTTGGTAAAAACGAATCGATCTACTTTGGAGTGATTACAGATAAATCAAAGTCGTATTGATTAGCCTCATGGGTTGGCTCCAAAGCTGACTAAAAGTTATCCATCAAATGTTTTCTACTTCTCAAGATTTACTCATTAGCTGCTATTGCCATTTTGGTTAGTTGATTGTGTGGGCGGGCGCATCTGACATTTGACCAGACAGTGAGATTATCAGAATAGCTAAGCATTTGAGCGAACAATGAGCTAATCTGCTCGAGCTATTGTTCAGTTTAATTTGTGCCGGTTCATTTGTATCTTTGGAAAATAAATAACAAAAATAAACTTGAGCGAAGCATTTATGTCAATTTTGACAATTTGATTCACATATTTATTTGATTAACGTTCTAAACTTTTTTGCAGTTATCAAATTTGGAAGCCGTTGCTTGAACTCGGTCAATTTTGAAAGTGAATGTGGCCGCCGAATGATTTGCTCCAGTGGGAGATGTGTTTGCGACAAAGGCAACATTCCCATTGAACTTTCTTCCGAAGAGACAATTTGTGCACCCAAAGGTTTGTTGAAACAGTGAAATGCCTCCCAGCTAGTTTTTAACAAATTTTTATCCTTTGTAAATACCGCACATGCCACAGTCGCATTGAGTGAACGATGCAACTTTACTCGGCAATGTCAAAATGAAAAGTATGTAAATAAAAAACTAAACAATTGTTACTGCAAGCATAACTATTTCAAAATTAATTAAACTTAAATTTTAAATATGACACTTTGCAGTAGCCTTTGCGAGTTTGATCCATGGATTAGCGCCAAGATTTGCAAGTGTTTGAGCGGATTCGAAGAGGTGAAAAGCGCGCAAAATAAACTATATTGCGCCCCCGTAAAGCCCACTCAGTCGACGAGCAGCTTGAGCAGTACTGCGGTTACTGTTGAGCAAGATGAAGCAGCTGCTGGCCGTGATGAAGCTGCTGGCAAGGACGACAGCGAAGATGTTGTTGTCTTCAGTGAATCACCAGCCACACAAGAGGAGCATGATGCCAAAATGTCCGAAACTGTGGACTTAAAAGCTATGGTGTTGAAGCTGGGCAAAAGCAATCAAATTGGACTTATTGTTTTTGCCGGAGTCACTCTGATGGCGTTACTACTAGTAGCTATAATTATAAGGTTTGATAAAAAACTATTGATTTGCTACTAAATAGATAGCAATTATTGACAATTAATTTCTGCTTACTTGTAGAGTGCGAAATCACCAAAAAATGCATGTTGAAAAACACCATAATGAAAAGCCCAGCTCTAATGACAAACCAAAACGAAGCAACAGCAGAGATGGACCTCTTCTTGGAGCAGTGCACCGGTTGAGCGATGATGAAGAGGAAATTGATGTGCGAATCGAGGAACATGCTGAAGAGGAAGCTACAACAGTTAACCAACAGTTGATCGACATTAATCAGCAAAATGAAAATACGGCATCCAGTAATCAAAGCTTGAACAAAACATCTAACTTTAACTACAGTGCCAAACAGTCAGTCGTCTAGGCCTTCATACATGTACATTGCTCATTTAAATGTATTTATTTCTATTTTGAACGTTTTTAACCCCAAACTAACCCAAGTGCCACAGAATACCTTCATCATATAGTCACTAATAACCATTTTCACAACTTTTACATGCGCGAGACGCATGAAAGTTAGTTTTTGTAAATTAAACTTTTTTATTTTTTGAATAAATTTAGTAATCAAGTCATGTTAGTGAAATGAAAATGAAACAAGTGTAAACAGATTCTTTTTGTAAAACAATTTCAGATAATTAGTCAAAGAGCATTTCCAGCAGTGGTTAGCGTGGTTAAGGTGTCAACGCCTAATCCTGCGAGAGCATCAGTTGTAGGTAGAAATGTGGCGTGTCTTCATGGCATTCTCGGTGAGTGATTTGATTTCCAGTGGGCTGTTGAGGGGGGCAAAGTCGGGAAAGTCGGTGCGTGAGTTGGAGCGACTGTAGGTGGGACGGCGGGCGGAGGAGGAGGAGGTGACGTAGTCGTTGCTGTACTGGTTGCTGCTCTTTGTCCAAGTGCTGCGACCGGCGCCGGGGCTGACGGCTCGGTATGGCTCTCGGTCAGCCTTGCTCGGCAGACTGGAGTACGCAGAAATGGCCGGCTCCTTGTACGACGAGCCCTTCTGGCTCTGCTTGTGGCTCTCATACTCGTGCACCTGGTGGTCGTAGAAGGAGCGCGATCGAGCAGGCTTATCGAAGGACGACGAGGAGTACTCATTCGTCTTCACTGGACGGTGAATGTATTCGGGTGGCACTGGCGGCGGCAACATTGGCGACATTGATCGATCTCGAATGCCCTGTTTTCCAACAACAACAAGTGAATAAGATTAACGTGTCAGTGAGAAAATGCGTCAAGCTGGCCCTGGTAATCCTCAGCTCACCTTTGTGTGCTCCTTGGTACGCTGCACAAAGCGGTCATAGTCACGCTGTACATCGCGTTGTTCATTGTGTCCCTTGAAGGAGCGCTCAAAGTCCTCATTGAAGCTCTTGTCCTCAACGACGCGGTTGTTCTCCATGGCAAACTTGGACGTCTTGACATTGGAGCTAATGTAGCCTTTGTCGGCATCGCCGTTCTCTGCTGGATCGGCCCCATAGTAGTACTTATTTCTCGGCTTCTCCAGCGGGTCACAGCACTTATCATGGCCTGCCGGTGTGCCAAAGGTGGATTTCCGTGACTCAACTCGTTCATGTACCTCGTGCATGTGTTTACCATGTCGATGGCGGCGAGCTTCATCGTCACTGTCAGAGAGGGATGCCTGCGTAGAGGCATCGTCCTTTCTCGACTTTCCCTTGGAGTTCTTTGAGGAGTTCTTTGCAGACGTTTTCAAAGAGCGCATTTTATCAGAGAGTCGATACACCTCCGAAGTCTCCACAACGTCGCTGTCGTCGCCCGAGTCAGCCTTGTGGTCTCGCCATCTACGCTCAAAAGGACACAATGAAAAGACAATAGCATTAGTCACTAGTTAGTTATTATGCCGTTTCCATCATTTGCTGCTGAAGATTACTTACTTTTTGTTTTTCCCCTTTTCATTGCGTGACACGCTCATAGAGCTGTTTGTTCTTGAAGTCCGGTTGTCGTCGTAGTCGTAACCGGGACGATTGTACTCCAGCTGTTTGCGTGACGTTGACTCTGGCAAGTGTTTCGCTTCCTGACTTTCCTCAGGAACCTCGTCGTCCTCGTACTCTTCATGGTGCTGAGTTTGGGTGGTGTCAGTCTTCAGAAGGCCATCTTTGTCCAGGCGAGAAATCTCCTGAATCTCATCAACGTCGTTTATCTTTCGGCCTTTGCTGCTAAAGTGCACCAGCTTTCCTCGAGGTACTTGCGGAAGTTCATTGTCAATGCGAATCAGCTCGTGAGGCGCCTCCACTGCCTTTCGGTGGACATCTTTGCCTTCGAGCTCTCGTAAGCTTTCATCGTGGTACTGGTAGTTCTCCTCTTTAGCTTCACGCATCACATTGTGGGTGACCGTCTTTTCCGAAACCACCTGGTTGCCAATGTCTTTGCGGTACTTTTCGGGCACTTCTGAGTCACCTAGGCGACGGTGCTTTGTGTCCTCTGATTCATCTGATTTCTGGTCTTCTGTCGTTTTAGTGGTCACTGTTGGCCCACTATCTGCAATGACCTTACCATCCTCCATTATGATTTGCCTCTGAACACGGGTTTCCACCTGTTTGGTTTTGTGGTTTATACGTCGCTTAGTGGTAGTCCACTCTTCCTGAGTGCCCGGCGGGGGCAACACACCAGAACTGGGATCGTACTGTAAACAGGAGAAAAGGAGTGCATGGTTAGTGTCTGCGCCAATTCAATCATCTCATCGCTAGAAAGGCAGTGTAGGGCAACATGGTTGCTGTTGATCGCAATTAAAGTGCAATCAATAGTTCAGTCAAGTGCACTGCCTGGTCGCGCCTTTCTTCAGGTGAGCAATTGCCATAAATGGAGTTAATGCAATAATGTCTGCTTTAAGGCGACATGTAGAAAGCAAACGTATTTGAACGCACTTTTACTAATTAGAAGACTGCGAATGTGGATACATTAATTTGCGGACGATAACTGATGATTTGATTGATAAGAACAAAAAACAGAAGCCAATGACAGTTAAAGACTTACGGGCATGACAGTAGTCGACTTGGTGGTGACCACTTTCTTGTTGCCGCCGTCGGAGCTGACCGTCGAATACTTGTCGTAGTCCATGCTGCTTGGTGCTGTACTTTGAGGCAATTGAGTAGTGGTCTTCAGCGACTGAAGCAGACTAACAGACAGACGCTAATAGAGCGGTAATTGATAGTACGCCCCGCAGACAACAGCTGCAGTCGTTACACAACAATTATCAAATCACAGGCACAATGACAAGAGAGAGAACGTCGAGAGGTGGCCAATAACGAGCGTTCTTCACACAGTCACTGATTGGTGGTGATCAGGTGAGAGGGAGAACGTAAGGTGGCCAGAATGCAAACAACAAACGAATGGAGCAAAAAACGGATAAAACAATGGCAACGGCAGATGAAAGAGAAAGTGAGAATGTGCTTATGAGGGAAATGATGCTGTTCACTCGGTGGTCTGTGAGCCAATAAAGTCGGCAGTCGTGCAAAAATTAGTCGGCGGTGGTGGTGGTGGTATTAGTGGTGGCAGTACTGCAGTACTTCAGACTGTGAACATCTGTCTGGCAGTGATTGAGCAACACTAACACTGGCAGCACAAGGTGCACTAGCTCACTTGGGCACTGGACACTGTCAGACGAGATGGCCGTCGACAGACTGACTGCGATAATCTATCGATACTGCTGAGGCTGACAGATGAAACAGGTGCACAAAATATTAATGACACAGTCGTTTGTTCTAGCAACAAAAACAATTCAAACTACAAAGTTTTTGTGGTTTTGGGTTTCATTAAAGTGTTAGGATGAGGAATAGTAGCGACAGAGGGTACAATGGCAGTGTGATTTTTGTGTGTTTTAAAAAGAAAATGTAATGATGCACCGTTGTCAAAGCACCACTGGTTTCGAGTGGAAGTCTTTTTGGTAGAGTGGAACAGTGAAATGATGAAGCAATGCTGACTACAAACAGACGCGCTTCGGTGAAGAGAAAAAGAGAAAGAAAAGGTGGCGGCGTCGGTTGTGTATGTGCGTGTGTGTGTGTGTGGTGACTTTGTGGAGAAGTTGTACGTGTTGATGCAAACGAAAGTGAAGAAGGCAAGAAGGCGGCAGATCAGACCATAAGTGTAGCCCACACAGATCTCACTTTGGGCAAAAGCGCTGCACTCAAGCGCGAGATTTGAGACTTGGATGAATGGAACACAGGAGGAGGCTACAAGGTTGTCCTGGACGCTAAATAGGGCCATCAGAAAGCGACATCAGCGGAAATACGCTTGCACTGAGAGTGATGATGGCTGTATGGTATGCTGAGGGAGGTCTCTTCCGATGCTGCAGAAGTTGAAGAACACTGATCAGAAGAGGCGAACTGGAAGAACCGACAAGAGTGGACACGAGTGCTCCTCTTCCACGTGGTGCTGCATCCTTCTAAAAACTGAAGTGTCGTTGGCAAAAATGAGTCCACCTACAGGTTGCCGTGCCATGGTCACTGGCGCAGATTGCCACTGCTAATTGTAACACTTGCCTCACATTGGTTCGACAGGCATCCTGATTGGTTGCGCTTCATTGCCACAATGTGATGTGATGTGAAGCATAGAGACTTGCGACAGATGGAAGATTCAATGTTGTGTCTGTGTGTGTGTGTGCTACAAAATCTTCTCAGATGAACAGAAGAAATCTGGGAGAGTTCTTCTGTTCTATATGTCTCATAAGTAGCTAATTAGCCATTGCACTGCCATTGTCATTGGCAAGTTTGTGTATACTGATGAATGAAGCCAGCCAGTGCTGGTCATTTGCATTGTTCACAGTCAGACAGTGTTCAGTGAGCAAGTGTGTTCTCAGTGTCATTACCTGTCCTCAACATTGATTCACTTGCTTTCTCTTTCTCTCTGCTCATTATACGCTTTCCGCAGCTGTGAGTTGCTCAATAATCGAAATAGGTAAATAATTGACAAGAAGAGAGTGAGAGAAAACGTAAATATGAAGAAGAAAAGAGAAAAGAAGAAATGTCATCTCAAGACCGGTGCTTGACTACAGTGACAGACCACCAGCACCTCCACGAGAAGTGATGGCAATCAACTTTAGCCGACAATAGGACAATACGTGCAGGTGAAGCAAAGGTAAAGAAAAAGAGATGCTAAAGAGAGAGAGAAAGAGAGAAGAAAAAGAGAGAAAGCGCAAAAAGGAGAAAGTGGTCGTTGAAGCCGACTACCATACATGGACATGCCAGCACACTGATACACGCTCACATTTAGAATAGCTACTACTGCCAAGAGCAGAACTGCATCAGGCGAACCTGCTTTGAGGTGCCTAACTATTGCGCCCGAATACGTCAACGCTTTCTTTGTTTCCTTTTCAGCATGTGTAGATAACTTAATTCTCTTTCAAAAAACATTGCCTCTTTTACGTGGAATTTTAGAGGATTTCCCTCAATGGAGACAAACTCCACCACAAATTACGTTCTTTCCTCACTAGATGTCAACTTGCTCGTTGCTAAAGTTGAAGAATATTTAAGTAGAAAATATGAATTTAGTGAGGTTATCCAAACACCAGATTTTGGTGTTATAGAATCAATACACATTCGTGTTTGGTAAATGATAAATTGATATTTGTAACGATGAAAAAACAGTCACTTATTATTATTTTATTCAACACCTTCACCGACTGGTCGATTTCCCGTTCCCCTACTATCATTTGCTTGTTAGAGCAATCACTTCATGTTTTGTGCCTTTTATTCTTGACAATAATATTATTGTCAATAATACATTCAAATTACCCTGCAAGTGAATTTAAATTAGGTACTTGTAAATGCATTACTTTGTGGCAGTCTTCGGTGACTAGACACCTCTGCACTGCTGGAAATTGAAATGGTAAAGTCGTAAATAAAAATAATAAAAAGACGTCGCCAGTGTCGGCTCATACTCTGAACATCAGTGAAACAGCGGCAATGGTCACATTGTAATCGTGTCCAAGTGCTGCTTCAACTTGGTCTCAAGTGTCTGTCTGATTTAAAAGATGCGACGACAGTGCTTCGGCACAAAAACAAGCCGACAAAACTTGTTCATTGCAGAGCAGAGAGTGCTGCCCATTTCATTTGCCGAAATGTGCTCTTTTATTTTACAAAGTAATAATGTCCATTGCATTGTTAGCAAGCAGTTAATTAGTGGCGCGTAGCCGTGTTTTGTCTCAGCCATCGCATTGTTCGACAATCTGATGAGTTGGCTGCGCCATCTTAGAGAGGCAACTCGAGTGAGCACATTCATTTAAAGTGAATGTCCATGTAAGTGAATGTTGATAATGATATAATTGAGCATCACTTTTTAAAGGAAGAAAGTGCTTCGTGTGTGCACAGTAGCTAGCTGGGTTGTTTGACTAAAGTGAAAGCTGACATTGGACATTGGCGGCGTGCCGAGATGGTGTTGAATAATGAGCACTATGCAAATGTGGAACTGCTTACTTACAGTTGAGATGAAATGAGGATACGTGGTAAAGTGGCAGTGTACTCACTGGCAAGAACTATTCTCGAGGAAAGGAAAACAAAAATCGCTGACACTTCAAAAATGTGTAAAGCTTGCCTGGACCAACTTGTGCAACTTGTACATAACGAACTTGTAGTAAGAGATTTGAAGTGAACAACAATGACATCGTCTTGGTGCAATAAAGCAGTAAAGCCAATAATAATAATTATGTTCAAAGCAGTCTGAACAGCAAATCACCTCAGTGTCGCCGGGCATAAAGCATGACGATTTAGCCCTAAGCGATTTGCCCTAAATCCTTCTCTCTTCAAAGTGACTTCAACTCTTTCAGCGGCGATAATTATTTATAGCATTGCCAGCATCACCCAATAGTCTCTTAATTGATGCCATTAGGTGAGTTGAAGTGAAGACGAATCTGCCTCCCCGTCCGGGTAAGCAGTGGCAGTCAATCCGCCTAAGCGATCATCGCTTAAAAATGTGAAAACCAAACTCTAAAAACGCCTGTCAAAAGCGCTTAAAAGTTTACTTTAGCGGACGTAAACAGTGCTGGGACAGCATTCTTCTTTCTTCTTCACAGCTGTACATGGGCGCCAGTCATCCTCATCCTCATCCTCATCGTCGTCGTCGTCAGCTGCCTCGGCGCTCGTCAACGATCGACATCAACACTTGCGGTGGCACATCTTCTCGATGACTGGACCGATGCTTTCCCCAGGAAGTCGCTGATTGGTAGTGCTGCTGGTGGTTGTGCATCACCAGCTGAGTCACCACACTGTTTATGAGATCTATTTTTGTTGTTTCTTTTCACTTCTTCTTCGTCACTGGCTGTCATGCCGTCTGCCCGTCTCTGTCGGCCAGATGCCGCGCAATCTAAAAAAGCAATCTGCCGCCCGAACGCCTTCTGTTTGCTTTCGTGCTGTCAAATTCATTTTTTAGCAATAGCAGTACTCCAGAGTGCTGCACTTGTAGAGAGATCAGTGCGGCCTAGTGCGCAGTGAGAATACGAAAACATTTAATTAGTCGGAGATGAGTGTGTGTTGTGTTCTCGCTGGATTGTTGAGTGCGTAACACGAGCTACACTACAGAATTAAAAGACACTGAAGGAAAAATTGGCGCGATTCGGCCTGAGCTCATTTACGCTCTTGTTGCTGCCGTGCTTGACACAATGGCACTTGTAACTAGTCAGCTGCAGCAATGTATCATTGCTGTGCTGCTTTTAACTTCAACACTGGACGGATAAAAGAATAAATAAAAATAGTTAAGCGAAGAGTTTGAGAAAGTGAAGTAAGGAGACGAATTAGTGCCGCCGCAAGAGGATGCCCTCACCGCTGACTATTTAGATCTTTCAGATATCTGTCACTGACTGGTCGCAATGCGATAAGCGTAATTAAGTCGACGAATTTGTCGACTCTGCGCGGGTGTGCAGGGTGCGCAGAACTGTGTCAGATTCACTGTCAACCAAGCGCGACTGGGATGGCACCGCTACCAGAAATGATGATGGGCACCATTATCGCCCATTAGTGAGGGAATGGAAACTACTACAGCTCTAATGGACAACTGTCAAAAACTGGGAGCTTTAATTCTTTAAACCACACTGACACTGATGTGCTCAGATGGTCTTCCAGTGTCAACCACCAATTGGAACTTCTCTGATTGCTCAAACCTAAATTAAAATTGGTTTTTAGTTGTTATTTAGCTTTTGAATGCAATACTTGGAGGTCACTAAAAATAAGCTGTGTCAAAAGCCTCAACACTTTCAAAACTTTAAATTACTTGATGAATTCGGTAGTTCATTCATTAAAGATAGCCATCGTCGTTTGCACGTGCAGATCACAGAGAAACAGTAGACTGTTTACCTCCGCAGTGCAACACAACTGTTCGGATCATTAGGTACTCTGCTTGGCATTTTGGTGCTTCCAGGCAAAGGAAAAGCGTTGTAGTGGTTAGCTCAGCGGTGGTATTCTTTCTCCGTGCTTCAGCGCAGTAGATAGCAACACACAAAGAGGGATAACGGTCCTGGTCGGTGAGAGAGTGAGAGAGAGGGAACCGTAGCGGAAAGTGGGGAAAGGCTGGGGGACAAAGGCGCACACGGGACTCTTCCCCAAGTATCGCTTGTCAGACGAATTAAACCTGAGCCAGCAGAACGGAGAACAAGTGAGTTGAGCGTGCCAGTGCAGACGCTGCAGACGCCGATAAACAGAAGCAGAAGACGGAGAGAAAGAGCGGCAGCAGCTGCAGCAGTGTCGGCAAAGTGGCGCTCCTGAATGCGGAATCGCGAGCGATGCCTTCCATTCCACCATTCCCTCTCTGACTGTCGGCTAAGGATCCACAGAGACAGACGTGCTGTCTCCCGAACGGTGCTCCATTGCACCACTATCGGCACTCGCTAATAGTGCATCTCTCCGCTGCAGCTATCTGTTCGTTCTTTCGCTCTTTCTTGTTGCATCATAACGCTCACCGCTGCCATTGTTGAATGCTCTCTTCTTGGAAGTGACTTTACTTTATCTGCAAGTCGCCCAGTGCAATTATCTGCTGCGTGCAATTAGTCGCCGACACTGTGGGACGATAGTGCTGGTGTTGACAGTGCTGTCGAGGGTGCCTGTGCTCATCGAGGTGCACCATTTTCATATTTCATTGGCAGTACATCAATCATACCGTGGAAAGCAATACGGGACAGAGGGAAAAGGAGAGAGAAGGAAAGACACCGCCACGACCACACTGCCTTACCCATCCGATTGTTGCTCGTCTCTGAAGCAGCCGCAGCAAGAGCAGCAGTGCCTGTCACCATGTTCTCTCGCCCTCCTTTTCGTCGAACATCTTTTCTTCAAGTGGTTCATTCATCAAGACGGCCTGTCTGTCACTGAGGCACAAACTTAAAATTGAAAACGACCCCAGAATATGACGAGTTTGTGAACAAAAATGTGTACACGACAAATGATGACATCACCGAGGAGCATCCTATAAGAGCAGAGCACCCTTCAACGCTTCAACTTTTCGCCCAATGTAAAGACCGCAAGAGAAAGTCTAAACGCCAAACACCCTGAGTACCACTTTTCTCTTAAGTGCGCATTTTTGCACAGTAAGAAAAAGCATTTCCATTCACGAGCACCGTTATCAAGCTAAGCTTTCACCGAAAAGTGTGCCAGTGCTACTGTTGATTGAGTTAGCAGACAAGTGCATTAGCCAATTGCACAATTAACTCAGAGCGACAATCGAAATGAGCAATGCTGCTGTGCCTCGCCGTGAGTCCACAGCCCAACCTGCCACCCTTTTCACCCCTTCTATTTAATCTCACCTCGTTAGCTGATTGTCTCGACATCTCAAAAACAGCCGTAAACTGCTTACAGTGACAAATGACGACAAGTCAAAAAAGAGCCTTTGTTTTTTCATGGCCCACTGGTGCTGCTGAAAAACAGACTTTGCCGCATCACAGTAAAAACCCGTAAGGGTAGGAAAAGAGAACATTTATCAATCTGCTTGCAATTATTAAAATTATCGTCATTCACCAAGAGTGCAGTTTTCTCCAGAGACACTTTTTACTGCCCTTTTTTCAGCTCCCCTGTAAGCCTTTTTTGCTACTTCACCAAATCACTTTATAGCATTCAGACTCTTGTCAAGCTTTCCTGTTCCAAAGTTGAACTATTTGGTACCAGAATGCACATTCACACAAGCTAGCGGCCGTAGCTACCCGTCCAGTCCAAAAGCGGTCACCGTGGTGCACTCATTATGCCTGCTCTTTGTTGTTCTCTATTCCTTTGTTCTACGACTACACCATCCACAGCATCTAGTCTCCAAACCTCGTTCCAGCAAGGCAGTGTACTCTAGGCCGTGTGTCACGAAAATATCGCATCCAACGTGCTCTCAATTAATTTTCATTTAACCAAGTGAAACACATGTTTGCATTTTGGATCATTTAAAAAAGTACTGTCTGAACTATAACATTGATTGCCCGTCACCGAATATATTGTGCAACTAACTAAGTTAATCTAATTATTGCAATCTAAATGATAACGTCAATCGATGCAAAGCTCTGTGATACGGCCATTGTTTGAGTGGAGCCAGCGGTGCACTCTTTGAATCTTGTTGACCTGATCGAAAGCAAATTAAGCCGAAGCATATCAGTGTCTGTTTGCATAACGTCTTTTGCTGCCTCATCTAACGGCAATTTATATATTATAATAATTGCACTTGAATCAAGTTCAATCCTGAAGGCAGAAGAGCTTCCTGTCTACATAAAAGATCAGCTCTTACAGATACTGTAGCTTACTGTACTTTCTGTGATACCCAGCCCAACTCAAAATTGATGTCTGTAGAGGTCTGTCTCATTGCAATGTCAGCCGACTGCAGAAAAGGAAGATTTTATAGCAGAGCAGCAGCAGGAGTGCCCACTCCTCTTGGCCATCTCCGCATACTTTCACTTTCCGTTTCCGTTACCATTCGTCGTCTTCTCACCTCCATATACATTTGTGTGCTCTGTTCCCTTCTGCTGGAAGCCGCTTCCTCAGCACTGTTACCGGCCAAATATAAACAGCGACAAAGCACAACCGCTGGAACAGCCGCTCTAGCTCAGCTCACCGTTCCCCAGGCATCAGCCTCGCCAGTGCCCATGCCATCAGCAGACCCTGGTGGTGCTGGCCACCTTCACTATGGCGTCTTTAACTGCATGTTTGCAATTCATTCAGACATAACGCGATGCAACAACTCCTACCACAATGCACTCAGCGCCATCATCGTTCGAGGCTTCCGCAAAGAGTCAAACAAGTACAGGCGGCAGTTCTGCTGTGGATTCTGGGCACGAGAGCGATGTGCGGCTGAGGCATCTCGTCGCAAGTGCGACAAGGACACCTACGAGCGCCTCATAAAGGATCCCAGTCCGTATTCGGGTGAAGTGGACACGAGGCAGAGTTCAGGCATCAGTTGCTTAGGATTCGAGCAGAACTCTGCCGTCTGTTCATCTGCTTCCCATCTAGTCTCGTGGATGAACACCAGTGGAAGCCAATTGCTGACAGTGAGTGCCCTTCTAATCTACTACTGCTTCTTCAGGCTGTTCACTTTCTCCATTCTGTAAACATTCAACTGCTGTTTCTGCTGCTGCTGCTGCTGCAAAAGGGACTGATGGCTAACACGGGCGGAAAGCGCAACAGCACTGGCAAATACCAAGCGCAGCAGCAACAAGATAATAACGGATCAAAGGCACACAAATCGAACACAGCTTCATTTAGAAATGTATAAATCAAACAACAGCCCTGCTCGGGGCTCACTGAGAGCACACTGACAAAGAACAACTTGACTCTGCGGCAAGTGCGAATATGCGAGTTCCTCTTTCTCTCACCCGAAATGAATTCGTAGCAGCCTCAGCATTTGAGTCTGGGCAAGTGGGCGCCAGGAACAACTGCTACTACAAGTCATGTAGTGGCTGTGCTATCGTGCCTCAACTGCAGCCCTATGCCATTTGCTTGGACACATGCGGCGACACCGAATGAAAGTGCAGCAGTATTCTTCTCCTTTGTGGCGTCATCATTGCTAAGCCTTACAACGGCATTGCACGGCTCAAAGTTGCAGAGGAGCACTGCATCATTGCTTTGGCAATCGACATTTTTAATATCGATTCCGACAACCATAAATACGTTTATTATTAAGATTAATCATCCCAGTGCGGAGCAGTGTGCAGAAAGGAAGCAAAGTCAGAGGCGCACAATAATAAGTCGCAATGGCAGTTGAGCCCAGTGCTGCGAGACCGCAAACGGAGACAAAGCAATCACTTAGCAGGGACATGCACAAATTTACATTTCCATCTATGTACTGCTCATTGTTTATTGTTGCCAATAAAAATCTAAAACTAAATCTTAATGTTTAAAAGCCAACAACCCGATGCCGATGGCAAAACAGGCGGCCTGGGAGCAATGTCACACCATGCCACCAACGGACAACAGCATTCCTCTTATTCTTCCTAATTATTGTCCGGAATACTGCGGCAGCAGAGGCAGGAAATGCCCACAATCGGCCATTGCCTATGTTTTCCTTTACAATTGAGCCCATTCAGTACTGCTCTGGTGACACTTGCACACACAAACACAGACACAGAGGCACAGAGACAAACACTCGCAAACAAACACAAATGCAGACACTTTCTCTGGTCTTTGTTTCATTTGCCTATCTGTCAACCATTTCGTTTGCATTGCGCCCCATTTGTTCAGTGGAAAACTTGCCACAAAAACAGCAGCAGAAACCGCTTGTATACAAAAACACAAAGAATCACAAAAACAACCATGACTCAAAGAAAACGGATAAAACGAGTAAAAAATTTAACTAAAATTTGAAAACATTTTTACAATCTTTTTGTCAAATTATTGTTGAAATGGATCAATTTGTAAGGTCAAAATTGTGCTAAAAACTATGAAAATTGCTTCAAAATTGTACCTTTAACTGTACAATAGTTTTTCTGGAAAGTTGCTTTATAAAGCCAAAGATACAACTTTGAAATTAATTTTATTGTTTTTCGCACTGATTAGACCCTGTTTGTGAGGTACTGGTAGAAATGCTTTGACAAAAGGAATCTAGAAATGTTTTCAAACTTCATTTTATTTTTCAGTTTTTTTTCGTTTTTTTTCTCTGGCCTTTAATGTAAATTAATTGACTTCATTTGCCTGTCCTCTTTTCTTTGTAAATAAAGCCCCATCTGTACTATTGCTTACTTCTGCCATGCTGTACATGTTGCCTATATTTAATTATAATGAATAAAGCTTATTTCTGCTTGGTTGCTACTTGCAACCACCAAGACAAACATTGCATTCATCTTCGAGCTTTCTTATAACGCACAAATCAATTTGCTGGATTAAGGTGAGTACTGCTGCAAGTTGAACAGTTTGAAAACTGTAAAACAAAATGCATACAATCACGCAACGTTGACAGAAAGAAACGTTTCTTTTTTCTTATGCCAAGAAGAGGACTTTTAAATTGAAAATCAAATTAAACTGTCGAGAATTGTACCCAATTAGCTAGATTTGCTATTCACTGGTGCACTGGTGGCAGTTCATTTTAATTTACCAAGTGCTGCTGCATAAATTTCTAATTAAATTCAGTTTCTGCCGTAGTTAAGAAAAAAATTATTGAGAAAACTTCTAAAATAACTGTATTAAATGACGTTGCCCGACGAATGCAATTGCTAAACAAATAACTGACAATAGTCAGTGACAAAGGAGAAAGCATGAGACCAGGCAACCAGACACTCGCATTGGTCGCAGACAAATTGCCACAAACTGGGTTGCTAATGCCGGTGCTGGTGCTGCCTGGCACGACTGGCATCACAAGTGGAATTCATTTATCGTCATGTTTAATTGTTCGCCACACAGCAGAGTAGGTCTAATCAAAGCATCAAGGCTGCATTGGATGTTTTGACTTTTGGTTTTTGCAGTTGCCAACAAACCGACAGATCAGCGTTACAAAATGAGAAAAGCTGCACCAGCAGCAACATCAGCGCTGGTGCCGATAGACAGATAGCAATACATCGAAGGGCAATGTGTGTGTGTGAGTAGAATGGTAATGCTCAGTACAATCAAAGAGATTGTCTCAAGAATGGTCGCGAGCGCGCGAGTAAACGTTGTATTGTCAGTCATCCTGCATTCGCAGAATCGGTGGCAGCATTCATTCTTACTGACTGCAACACTTTGTAACTGGTACTGCTCAGCGGTAGACAGCTAAGAATATAGTGTTTTGAAGATCAAAATAAAAAAGACGAAATGAGAGCAGCTAAGAAAACAAATCAAAATAATGGATAAACGGCTAAGCAAACAAGAAGAAACAAACAAAGTGTTGCTTAATTAGTGTTTGTAATGAGAGCAAATTAAGCGGTAGCTTATCAAATATTTAAAGCCAATGAGGTAACTTTGTGAGAGGTTGGAATGCTACTCAATGGTACCTTACTGGGCACGAGCACACACACACACACACACACACATGCACACACAGCCAATTACTGTGCAATCATACTCGATTGCTTGTCTAGGCTGGGTGCTCAATTAGCTGCTTGCTGCGGTTGACTTGGTTGTTGAAGAGAGCGGCGAGTTGGACAAGAAAAAAGAGAGAAAATCGGCAATGAATAGAGAAGATGAAGACGAAGGAGAAGGCATCGAACCCTCAAATGTGGTGCTCTCTTTGTTCAGTGCACATCCAATCGATTGTGCTAAGAACTTTTCTGCTTAGTTTACTTTCAATAAGTCGCTTTGTTTGCGGTCTCCTCTTACGTCTGTAGGGAAGAGAGAAACGCTTGTTGCTGCAACAACAACATTGAAGACAAAACAGTCAGTCAGTTCTTTCACCAGGCAGCGGTAGAGCTCAGGCTTCAGCAAAAGGGAAAAGGGGCAGCGTCAAACAATTGACGATGTGAATCAGCAAAGGAATTGGCAGTGTATTTAGAACTGAAGAGTACCATGCTGTACCGGGCATCGTCCAGAACTGACTCTTGTTAATTGTAAGCGCTTCGTTAGTTGGGAATTAAATTTCATTTCAACTCAAAGAACGGCTAATTCGCCGACTGACAGAACAGCAACTGCAAGAGAAAAAGAAAATGGAACATCACTGAAGGCAAATCATATTTAATCTTTGTTGAATAGTCAGGATAACCAACTTTGTGTGTGTGTGCTGCACTGCAAGCATTTAATCGGTGGCATTGTCTGCTTGCTTCCTTCGCTTATCGATCATCTCCTTTACAAATTTTCAATTAGTCAAATTGAAGTATGCACCATTGGTAGGCAGTGTTTCAACATAAAAGTTCGTTGTTGCTGCTTAGAGTTCAGTAAAGTGTAATTCGTACTGCTAATGGAACAGCAATGGGTCGTTTTTTGTAGTGAAGCTTATGCAAACGAAAGGATTTTTGTTGGAAACAATCATTGCCGGCAGTGGTAACTGATGCCGTAAATTCTGTTTCTCTAGACTCATTAGCAGTAATGAAGACTGCTAGTGTGTGGTAGTGACAGTAGCAGTAACAGCTGATATGATCAGAGAGGAAAGGGCCACTCTTGGCAAAGTAAAAGAGCAGCTTTTTCGATGCTTCGATTGGCAGTTAATTGCCCAATTGTATCTTTTTTCCCAAGACGACACGCACTGAGTGTTTACAGTGACATTTGTAGAACAGAGCAACATTCTTTCCTATTTGGCGTTTGACATAAATCATCCTGCCAGTGAATCCCGTATCATTGCGCCTTCTTAAGTACGCGTTACTGAATGTTAATTTTTTAAGCTCACTTCATAAAGGAGGACGGGAATAAATGACGTAAATTATTCAAACTGAATAACACAAATTGTTCTTTGAAATCTGATACAACAAAACATAAAGATACTGCGGACACTATTTTTTGCTAGTTAAAGTTTATGCAAAAACACGTTATGAAAATCCTCGTCACGGACTCTCTAATTGACAATGCAAGTATTAATCATTCAGCGACAAAAGTCACAAGGATATTACAGCTCAGGTTTTTACTTGGGTTACATTTTCTTTTTTTTGTTTAGCGTCCCTAATTGCTTACTAGTGGATAAGTATCTAATTTAAAAGCAACCTAAATGGGCACAGTGGTCAGCTGTCACCAGAATGTATACACCTTTATTCTATCCTTCAGATATGTCTGTGTTGTAATAAAACTGTGGTAATGGTAACCAGTCTAATATGCACGATCGTCTCGAAACACATTGCCACTCGATTGTGTTCAGTGAAAGAAAAAAGATAAAATCGATGTTAATAAAGCTGGCATGCATGAATGTGAATTGCATGCTAATTGGGGAAATGCATCAAACTAATGAAATCTATTGGTCAGAATGCACTTCTGGTCAACAGCAAGACGACAATGAGGGCAAGGAGGGTGCAACTAGAAAGGAGAACAGCAAAAACAGTGGCAAATATGGAAATGAGCCAGCACAAATGAACACAAGAAGAAGTGTAGTGATCACTTTCAGTGGCACCGTTTTCCGCAACACCCTCCTTTCTGCAACAGCAAGCTAAACAACTGTAGTCAATCGTTAGTAGCTATTAGGCATAATTAAATCAAAACTATCGACTTGGCTGACAATTAAGCACAGTGACAAAACAGGCTGCTGTACTGTGAGTGTAGACCCGTTGTAGGAGGCACTGCCTAATGGAAGCTAATTAGAAGACAATTGTTTTGGCACAAACACATTCAAAACATGACTGCAGTTGTCGAGTGGCGTAAAGCCAAAAATTTAAACTTGTTTGTCTATTGGTGATGCATCAAAAAGCTAGTCAAAAGAAAGGTTATTGAAACTTCACCATTCTGAGTCCGGATGGAAAGGCAATCGCCGCTAATGGCAAGCACTACTACAAAACTACTACAGAGATGCACTTGCCCAGACGCAAAATTTGAAAACCAGTGACAGAAGGGAAAGATGTAGTGAAGAAAACGTCTGGCAAGCACTAAGAGTCCTGAACAGCTTGTCAAGTGATATGTTGACAGAAATATTAATAGATTAGAGGCTCATGCATCGGTATTGGTGAACATTCAAATCTGACGGTATCACGACATGTCATGCGATATTCTAACTGATGCCTCAGTGCTACTAAGATATTGTCAATGCTTGCCTCAAAGTGCTTCAGAAAATTGAGATCTGCAAAAGACAAGTAAAATGCTGGCAAATTTAAACTCTAACTCTAATCAAATAAAGACAATAAAGGCAGATGTTATGAAAGTATTAAAAGGCGACATCAAAACTTGTCGATCTGCTAATAGAAGAATACAATTAACAAAAACCTAAACATCAGTCGGTATATTATGATAGACGGGATTTTAGCAATGTAAAGCAATATTTCACAGATAGTTCATAATATTTAATACAATAAAGTTATAATTGAAACGTGTTTGCCTAGTGTGAACAAAAACCAGAGCAAACATGAAAACTGACATAAATATTAGCAAAGATTTGAAAACAGAATTTTAGTAAGTTGGCATTTATCGACAACGTTCCTGTAACTTCAATTTTGCCGGACGTCATATAGCCTTGCACTCGACGCATTAAGTTAATCAAATTTCATTTAGCAAAAGCTAATGAAAACAGTGAACTGCACTGTTGTTAGGCCAGTGGGAGATCAGCACTAAATAGTACAAAGGGATGCTGATCACCGATCACTCTAGTGCTGCGCAGAAGACGACGATCATCGACGCTGTGCTGCTTCTTAGCTGCTCAACTAACTAGTTTTGCTTTTGGAATGCTATTACTTTTGCTGTTGTTTCAATAGCATTTGATGAAATTTCAGCATCTGATGAAAAGCACTAGAAAACATTGAGCATTCAAATTGAGCAAATGGAAATGCATCAATAATTTAATATATCTGTTGAGGGGATAAACACAAAGCAATGCAGAGAAATTGAAACAAATTGTTTAAAGTGTAAGCAGTCTCTTTGCCAGAAAACTAGTTTGCTTTTTTGTGCCCCTACAATCGTCTATCGTCTTTGGTTTTTTGGTAAGTTCAATGGTGTTAGACAGGCTTCCCCATAGCTTCGATTGCAACACCAGTAGCCAATTGTGACAGGCGAATTGGCCACAAATCGAAGAAACAGTTGAAAATGCTAGCCACAGCTTATAGCCATAATCAAGAGTAATGGAAGCAGCCACACAACTGACAGGCACCGACTAGCTGCAATCAAAGTAGCAACAGCAAAGTACTACAAAGTGGACAGTCAGACATTTCTACTGACCAAAAGAAACAGAACTAGAATCTGTAAATAATTAAACTCAATTAGCCTTTAATTATTGATAAAGAATGGTATAGTGGGCAGCGGCAAATCACCTTTTTTCCTACCTAAAACTATTCAGCCATTTACCATCACTAAGTTTACTGCCTCTTTAGAGTAAGTTTATTAATTACATCATTGTCAATAATTCTTTCGAAAACAATTTAAATTAGTTTTCAACAGTAATGCAAGTATTTAAGCAGCAAAAAGCATTTGGACCGGTTAATTGGCAAAGATCATTAGTGTTTGTTTTTTATATCTGCACTGAAAATTGCCACTTTAAAAATGCACTTTTGAAACGACCAGAAAAGAAGCTCCAACCACCAATAATGCTTCATAGCGAGAAGTACCATTTAGTATGATCTCATAAATAAACTTTTTCAGTAGTAAAAAAGCACAATCAAGTGGTTTTTCTAAAGAGTTTGGATAAGTTAGCTAGGATTAAATACTTAAATGGTTCATTAATTTAACAGTGAAAATGTCACAAAAATATAAAAAATAATATTGTAAAAATGAATTTGCTGGATTAGTGTGACTAAACTGTGATTTCATCTTATGTCTCTATTATTCTTACTTATTTTACAAAAAAAAATATTTTGCAAGAAATGCAACTGTGTTCATTCAGCTCATCAAAATCTACCTTTTTTGGTAAATAAATGCAAAAATTTTTGAGGTATGATTGTTTTACAACAACAAACTAAATCCAATCTTTTGAATAAGAAAACGAAAAAATACATAAAACACTTTAATTTTTTATTATTTCTATTATTAAGTATTTTTATAAAAATGTTTTAAATTAAAAACACGACAGTTTTGTTAAACTATAAATATTATTACCATTTTGATTTTTTTTTCAACATTTTTTTGTTTTAGCAGTTTTGCTGCCATCTTTGATCTGAAATTCAAAATATTGGTAAAACAAAATTACATTGTTTAAATTCTGCTACGCTATTTTACACAAAACTTTGAAATTTATGTTTCACATGTTTAGCCTAAACATGATTTAAACCTTAGGCCCATAAACTCAATTTCTTTGAAATTTTTACCTTGTGTTCATTAAAAAATCATCTAAATTTTTTTAAAATTTTATTTTAAGTACTTCGAGTAGTTTGTGTTGAAAGACTAAGTGGGAAGATTTAGTCCCAGCAGGCCTGAAAGGGTTAAACCATGACTAAAATAAAGCACTACCCAACAAATTTAATTTAGCAGTTAAGTAAAAAAAGTTAGCAAAAAGTTAGTTCTTTTTCAATGCCTTACAGTTAAAAAAATAAGCTTTTTATATTTTTAATGTTGTCCACTAGATGGCCATATCTAGATGAAAAAAGTATACAATTTTTTTAAATAAAGTAAAGAATAATTAATTTTATACTTTTTTATAACAAGCTGTTCTAAAATTAAAATTTTAAGCAACATCTTAAGTAATTTGAAGTTTATTTATAAAAAAACAGAGTCAATCAAACAAATCAACCAACTCATTTTAACAAGAAAATAACTACTAGATAACTACATGAAGGTAATTTGAATAATAATTTAAATTGACCAGCGTAACCAATTAATTAATCTTTTAAAAAATTTTAGCAATTGCACTGTCGATGGGTGAAATAGTGGGTGAGAGAAAAGGGAATAGTGGGCAAAGCGATAGTGGGAACGGGCTTCAAATGGCAATATAAATGGAAATGATTTGGCGGAAATGGAAATGCTTATTGAGTGAAATGGAAAGGCAAGGGAAGTTGAGGAGTAGGGCCCAGCGCAAATGAAAGCGCGACTTTGTGCTCTGCGTTCGGTTGCGGTCGCAGTCTGGTGGTCGTTTGTGGGGGGTGCTGCTGCTGCCGATGCTGGCGATGTTGGCGCACTGCAGCTAATAGCGCGCCTTGACTAGCATTGGTAAGTACATTGCAGTGGCATTAGTGCACTTTACAAGAAAAACATGAACCAACAAGAAAACGTCAACAAGACAAATTGTCCGAAACTGGCTGGCAGCCTTCGGTGTTGGCTTTCAGTGATGCTCTTCTCCCAGAAAGGGGCGCTGAGTGCAGATGCAGTGATTCTCCTTCTGATTCGCTTGCTGATGTTGATGCTGTTGTTGTTTTTCCTGCTCTGGCAGTATTGCTACCAACAGATTGAAGACGAATCAAGCCAAGTGAAAGTCAAATTTTAAAAAATTTAAATCAGAAAATTTAAATTTGCATTTCAATCGTCGAGACAATCGGGGCAAATTGTATCGACATCGAAGCGAATTGATTTGAGAGTGGCCGCAAAGGCACCCGCAAAGTAAAGGGGGAAAAAGGGAAGACCACTATGGGAAGACACATGCATTTGATCACAATCAAATGCATCACATGCAATGTAACAGACACAAAGAGGACATATTTGCCGCTCTGCAATATGGGCGCCAATTGGGTCTGTCAATTGGATCCAGAGACGATTGGAAGGCAAAGGAAAAAGCACGATGGGCAAAAACTGCACCAGTGGAAGGCTACAACGATGCTTAGATGAACGCTACAGCAAGAATGAAGCCGATGGTGAATTGCAGCTGCCGAAGTGCCAGCCATTAGGCATCGCGCCCCAGTGAGTCACTGGGCCAGTGACATCGAGAAAGTGTGTGCAGCCACTGGAGCCCGTGCCACGCTTTCAAATGGCACTGTGAACAGTGTGCCGGGACACGAAAGAAAGAAAAAGAAAAGCTTATGCAACACCATTGCCTGCTGTAATGATGATAACTGCCAGCAAGAGCGCGCGCGAATAATCATCTGAAAATTACAATCGCCAAATAATGGCGCCCAATGAGGCAAAATTGGCAGCGATGCTGAGCGAAACCATAAATGGACTAGAACGGAGCAGAATCGGCAAGCAACAGCAGCAGCAGTAACAACAACAGCAGTAGTATGAGTAGCAGAAAATCAGGCAATAGTTGAAACAATTGGCTGCCTACCAAATGACCAATTTTGCGGTTTGCAGTGCCATTGAATGTTGATTTGTCGAGCACTGCTGAGCAGCATGTGCAGCACTGCGCCTTGCTACCACTAGCCGCTTTCAGCGAGCATTTCATTGACCCATTCCACTAACTAGCTGCGCACTGATCGTACTTTTCAGGCATCAGACGTATCCCTATCTCTTCAATTTTTGCTTTTTTCTCTTGCTGCATGCATTTAATTTCCGACCACAAGAGTACGTCAGTACATTTTTGGGTTTTATTTGACTTGAAACGAAATGCAAACAATTGCGACTAATGCTTGACTGCAAAAACTATGGAAAAACAATATGCAATCGAATTAGGGTAGAGGAATGGGCCGAGTATAAATATGAACACTGACACGCCGGCAAATATGATCTAATGACATTATTGCGGACGTAATAATAAGGCAACGCGAACAAATAAATAACAGTTAGTGAAATGAGAGTGCCACTGAAAGAGGAAGAAGCGCAAGGCAAACAATGAGTGTAATCCAATATCGAATTGTTGATCTGGACTGCCGGTTTTGTACGTTCGCCCTCGTTCTTTCCTTTTGTGAACGAGTCACAGAGCAGATGCTGCAAATACCAGGCCCGTTATAAAGTGTCATTTTGCGCATTTGATATAATTTAGGCCGGTCGAAGAAAGTGGAAAAGGAAAAGAGTAGAAATTGCAACAGTGTTAGAGTAAGCACAGAACTTTAAAGAATATGCTTGCAGCATCATCACTGTTGCCAGTGCACTGTGAATTATTATCATCGTTGCAGATGGCTCTTGCATCCATAAGTGACCAATCGAAATGAAACTAGAGTCCGGTGGCTAGATTGGAATGGCAATAAATATTAGCCTGCCATTACTGCCAACAGTCTCTTTTTCTTGTTCTCTGTCAAACGTCTATTATCGAGCGGCAAAAAAAAGACGAAAGTTAAAGGCAAAACGCACAGCCATTATAGTAGGGTGATACATTTCCAGTGCAGCTCAAGTCTAGTTTGGAACAGAGTTTTGGGGAATGCCAGTGAGCATCAACAGTATCTGTCGTCAACAAGAAGTTTTTTAGGGTTTGTCTATTCTTTTTAATCGGCGTCTATCTACTTTTCTTTGTGCTTTGTACTCATCTTGATGCTCTGATGATCGATATTCTAAAACAAATTTGGAAAAACGATTTCAAAGCATTTTCAATGACGTGGCAACGTGACAACATTTAAAGCAAAGTAGCACACAGAGCACGATTAAAGTTAAATGATAAAAAAGCATTTTTCTTGCGTTGCTTCACTTTTCTTTGGTCTGTTTTTGCATTTAGACATTTCAACTCGCATTTACTGGTCATTTGTTGTTTACTGCAAAATAACGCAATCTTACAATAAACTCTATTTCTAATGCATAAAACGCATAGGCATCTTTGTGTTATTTGAAAAAATCAAGATTTAGCAAATCATTATCGACAGATATGCTTGTTTTAAATCTGAACATGGAGTTCTACTTTACAGTAATTTTCCATTTCATCACAATTGCCTATACGTGTCTGCTATTATTGCCATCAGTCATATTATTGATAGCCAATCTGGATCGTTTTTATGCAATATTTTTGTTGAATTGTTTTTCTAAATCTGACCAATCAGTTGGACTAGAGATGCAAAGTTTGAACTTTGACATTAAAAAAATGCCGCACAGCAAAATCTGCAAAAAATAGGGAGTTGTAATACTTTGTAACAATATAAATCAAAAATTATTTAATTTAATAGTTTTCAACTATAAAATACAAAAATGTTAAGTATTTAGCTCAAATTAATTTTATTTTTAATTGAAAAAACAACAACAAAAGTTTTAACAATTTTACTGGTTTTTAATTTTAAATAATATTTAAATTCTTGTAAAGAACTAATAAAGAATTTGTTTATCAACATTTGTTTATCAATAAATAATAATATATAAATTAAAAATTCATATTAATTGCGCAGTATTTTATCAAATAATGAAAAAAATTAGTTGAGTGAAAATAATAGTTTTCCGATTTTCAAAAACTTGGCTGCAAACTAGGATCATTTCCTTCTGGTAGTAACTGAAAGCAGAGCAAGCCAGTTTTTTGTGAACCCTGTCACTATTTAAGCACCACCAAAACTACCATCACCGTAACTAAGGTCAGAAAAAACTGCTATTTTTTGTGCTTGAAGATATATAGCAACGAAATCCAACAATACTGTTTTCAGTTTTTTTATCTGGTCAGTAACTGATTCAATGGCATCTGCAAAACTAAAGAGTGTAGCTGCTAGATAACCAAAGTCAAAGCAAACAGCAGAAGTCGATTGAGGTCAAAATCTCTGAGTAATTTTAAAAAACATCGGATATAATCTAGTTTTAATGAATAATGTCAATTAATTAAATGTTTAATTAAAGACATTTAGCATTAGTAACAGTGCCAACAATTGAAAAAATTAAATTCAAAGTCACTGTGAGAATACTGGCACTGTGTGACTGTGATTGGGCTTTAGAAGTGTGTGCAAATGCGTCAATGTGCCACTTCCTTTGTTATTCATTCTTTTTCTTTTTTCCTAGCTACAACGAATCAATCAAAACGATGAACTGGCGCCCAATCGACTGCGAGACTATCGAGCGCGACTGAACCAAGTCGTGCTCGCGAGTGGAATGACAAGCGCGGCTCCGACAGACGACTAATTAGATTCAGAATTAGATTGGCATGCCGGCACCGATATTTAGATCAGACATTGCCTGCCTTCTAGCCAGCCAGCATGCTTCCCTGCATGCCTGACTCCGACACAATGCTCGCACTCGTAATTATCTCTCTGATCTTCTCTTGCAACCTCAACAATGGCAACAATAAATCGATTATAGGTTTCTAATTAAAATTATTAAAAATCTCAATAGCAATAGCAGCAATTCAATAGCAACGTAGTAATACGTGAGAAGAGATTGTTTTATTCTTTTGCTCTCTAAGCGAAACTGTGCCATTGATGTAGGACAGCACGATACGGAAGACAAAGTGTTCAAAAGAGGCACTAAAATAATGTCTTTTGCTAGCAGCAGTTAATCATAAATGGGAAAGCTAGAATTAATTAATATCCATACACACACACACACACACACTAGGCATCAGAAGAAGTGGCTGAGCTTAGCCTATTAAGCAGCTATTAAGGAAGGTTGCACAAAGACAACACTACTGCCTTGCGTTTAACGGTTTTCCAGTGCAGCTAAAGTTGTAGTAAAAAACTGAAGTAAAAAGCAAATGAGAAGAAGTAGTGAATATATGAGATAGTCCTTGTTATGAGGTGGTCTACGGCACTAAAGAATGTGCACAGTCAAAGTAAAGCAGCCATCTAATTAAATTGGCTAATAAGCCAGAGTCGATTGATTGAGTGTGACATATTTTCTAATTGCTTGACGCCTTGCCAGCTTGCAGGCGGTTTTTTCCGTAAGGCGTGGCAGGTGGTGCCACCACAAGGCACAAACAATTTTGTTCCAGCAAATGGAACTGAGACAATGCTCAAAAAGACGTTACCGTCTTGGGTTTAATTTGCCGGCTTGAAGGCTGAACTACTTCGTGCGTGAAAAATTGGCGTTGAATGATTTCTTTACAAACAGAATGGCAGATATGTCCCAATCGGTTCATTGCCTTGTTGGCCTTATTAGTGGCAACTTATGGAAATCATCAAACTGCTTAAACACTTTGCAGTGGAGTGAAAGTGCGAGTAAACTGCAAGTGCTGAAACAGGTGGAGATGACAGCACAATAATAATAGTGGAGCGCAATAAAAGGCAAATTAAATCTATCACTGGCCGAGGCCTCATTGCAATGAAGACGAGCCTCACCGACTGACACGGCCGCCTCTCCCTCTGCCTTCTTTCCTGATGCTCACTGGTACGCTCTGGAATGCAGTCTCCACACTGCTGACCAGAGTTCTCTCCACTGACATTGCCAGTGGACAGTGGACAAAGCAGCCTGAAGAAGGAGCTCGATGATGGCAGAGGAAACAGCCGCAGCAGCAGCAGCTTTCCGAGAGGAAGTACACTGGAATGTGTATGTGTGCTCGTCAGACACTGAACAAATATACACAGAGCCTGGCGTTGCAACTGAGTCCGAGCTGTCTGCGGCCACACTGGTGGTGGTGGTGGTGGTCTTGATGGTGGTGATGGTAGTGGTGGGCCACTGAAGCGGTTCGGTTCAGCCAAATTGGCTGCCAACAAATAAGAAAAGTGTAAATTTTCAAGTAAAGAAATTAAATAAATAGAAAATGACTGTCTAATGCATGGATATTAGCTACAGCAGAGACGCAGGAGAGAAAGAGAGGGGTGAAGAGAAGGCGATATGCGGGTGCCGATGGCTCTCATCGATAGATAGATAGATGGATGGATGGATGGAACGTCAGTGGGGGTGAATGCACTACTCATTCACTAGAAGTGTTGCAGTCACTTGGCAGTAGTGCTAGTCGTACCGGGATAGACGTCGAGACTATCGATTGGCAAGCGAGTGCTCCAGCGAATTAATTTAAAGCAAATGGTCAAAGCAAACACTGCGACTACACAATAGTAGCCGCCACTGGCGCAGACACATTCGTCCTCTCGTTCGCTCTTTCTTTCTTTCTCTCCAGCTATAATCCCGCTTGTAGCTTGAAACTTTTCCAATAATATCGACTGAACGCAATGAAAACAGTCGCTTTTGTTTATCGATATTTAAAATGCTGAGTAAATGGTGAGTTTTCGAATAAAATAAATTTAAAAGCATAGCGAAGCAATAAAGCAAACAATAATGCAATTTCGATTCTAGCCGACCACTGTGTGCTCGCAAATGGATGAGCTTACTGTCTGCCTGTCGACTGTTTACTTTGTCTTATACGTTTCCATGTAAACATGAGCATTAATAGATGAAATTATAAAAAATTATATAGAAATTTTCTATGAACAGGATGATTTGTTGAGCTTTCAGTCAGCTCAGAGTTCTTTCAGTTGTTGTTTTACAACAAAAACTGTACAGCAAAGAACAGTCTCTCAACACCAGATGGTGGCGGTATCCGTGCTAGACGCGTAAAGATTACTGCACAAAAATGAAAGAGTATTGTACTGGTAACAACGTTGCAGAGTCATTTGAGATGAAATGTAGCCGTCGAGTGGTGGAAGTAGAAGCTGCCATAAGGCAAGAAATCGAGTAAAGTGCCTACTGGCCAGTGGTAATTCAATAAGTAGATATGGTCCATCAAGAGATCAGATGCAATCGATTGCGCAAATGGCATCAATAAAAGATCAGCTTGGGATGATGGCCGCTCTGCCCCTGTGCTGCTGAACATTGCTGGGCACTGGCAAAAGCTGACTGCCCGAGCAGACTGACGCGTGCACTTTCTTCTGCAGGTGGCACGGGCCCGGCACTGAAGGCACTGATCAGAAGGAACAGTGAAGTAGTGCTCGGCTGCTGAGAGTGCTGTTGTCATCGTCTGTAGTGACACACTACGATAATTACTATATTTTGCAGTCAATTGCATTTTAATCTCACTGGGTGATGATGGTAGAGAGGCGAAAAGTTTAGCGAAGTTAAGGATGATGAAAATGTCCAAAATAATAATTAAGCCTACCAAAGCAGAGGAAAGGTCACCAAGGAATGGTGGTAGTGCAAGAGGAAATGTAAAGCAGCAAATACGTGCTGGTTGTGTGAGGAATATCAATGAATAAGCAGAAAGGAGAAGTGAAGGGAGACATGAGAGGACAAGGGCGACAGTGAGGGCTGCTGTGTGGAGACAAAGCTTTACTCCGGCCAGGGCACTTCTTCTTCCTCTCCCCTTTACACTTGCTCACCGCATACTGGGCAGCGGAGCAAGGATGCAGTAAATAAGTAAATGAATATAAATAAATAAATAATACAATTTGCTTATAAGTTAAGAACGATTCCGTTTTAAGAGCAGACTCGCATATCGATCTGCCAGCGCCATCACATCGATGGACGAAGAGTGGACAGTGCTGGAAAAGAATCGGGTAAAAACGCCAGTAGAAAATGGACAGATGATACAAGTCATGAATGCAAAATCACACAATGATTCACATCGATTGAAGCGGTCAATAGAAAAAAATGGAGCAATTGCTGTTGACAAAATTCTCTAGTGGAAAGTTCCTCATTCTCAACGAAACACGCAAAATGATTTCGCTCTAAACTTACTTGGTTATTGATATTTTTAGCTAGTATTTAAAGCCTAAAATCTGCATATAATAAAAATCAGTTAATTGCCGTTGCAAAACATGAAGAATGAGAACAAATTGTCTTTGCACGATAGATTTTAGAGTACTGGGTAATAGAAGTGAATGGAGAGAATGGTGCTTTAAAAGATCGAATAGCACATATATTTTCAAGTCAATAAATAAATATATTGCCCAGAAAGTGCCAACTGGTTAGACGATCACAATAAATTATGGCACTGTGGCAGTGGGACAACAAAAGTGCTTGATTGCTTAAAGCTTCCTGCCGCCACTGAGAGCAAGCCTAGGCTCAGTCAACTCGCCTTCCTCTCAGTCGCTACTTCACCAGGCACATAAACTGGATTAGACGATAAGTCTTTTAGTCATTGTTTTGCACTTTGATTCAATTAAATCTAGGCACCTCACATCGGGCTACCAGGCTCACTTTGACTCTGCAACATGAGTCGCACTTCTGTGCCCTCGCTTGTCTCTCCGCTTTCCATTGTATGTGTAATAATGTCGCTCTGTCAATAGCCAGCACTGCCAGTTATGCACCTCAAGTGGAAACGTAACGCAAAAGTGGCAAGTTGAAAGTAAATCGATGAAGCGAACAGCTGTAAAGGAGAGCGGCATTGGTTGGCATTGGGTGACTGGGATCATTTGAAACCGCTTGCCAGACCGTACACCTTCTTGCGACACATTTGCCACGAATGGTGGCGCCCAATTTAAGCTCCATTTTGGTCTCTAACACACAAACCAGTAGTGCTTTCTCAAGCAAACATTTGAATTTTTAATTCTTCTTTGGTGTGTCGAGTATCATATCGACACTAATCTGACACTAACTGGCTTCACTTCTCAGGTTTCGGAGCTGCACAAAATTCCAAAACCCGTGTTCTTTTTGGCATATTGACTGCCAGCCTGAACTACGGCAAGTTGATCTGAGCTCAATCTGCTGTGTCGTTGTTGTTAGTTTCAAGCTTCAAACGACCTATTTTGAGGTCTTTTTTCTGCCTTGTTTCAATTTTGAGGCACAATAACACAGTAAAGATAGAAAGAACACCGTCGCTTTGATGCCATGATTCTGTCGCATTGACTCGCTTGTACGCTGTCATTATCACTTAGAATTATGATTTATGTTGGCGCAAAAGTGTTTATAGCACCAGCAGAACAGAGCAGAGCAGCAAAGCTCTCCTTCTCTGTGTGGTTTCAGCATCAAATCTGGCACTGCATCAGTGCGTGCTACCATATGCCATATGCCGGTGGTGGCCGGCCAATAGAAGCAACACTTTTACTCCACATCGACAATGACGCTGTCGTTGTCGCAAAAGCACTGAAAAGAGCAACAAAATGACTGCGTTGTCTCTGACGGCACCACCAGCAGCAGCAGCAGCACTGACATGAGCATCAACGCCAGCATCAGCACCACCACGTCCCTAGCCACACCATAATCATAAACTCCTTTAGTCGATTCTAGAGGCTTCGTTTTGCCTACTGGCGCCAACTTTAGCTCGTCACCCAAGCGGCGCAACTTAATTGCAAATTGCATATAAATTGTCCTTTGCATGAAAGTGCACAAATGGGCGATATAAATCTTTATTTAAAACCCTATTAAATATTAAAATTAACGATCACAAACTTACACAAATATAGACGATCAGCGGCGGTTCTTATGAAATATTAGAGGCAATTAAGCATCGAATTAAATCGTTGGGTAAAGCTGTAAACAAAGTTGGATAGCGGCAAGACTTCTTACCGCAAATGAATGCGCTGACTCTGCTGTTGCTACTGCCTGCCGGGAGATAAATTGAGAGACAGATAAATCAATTAAAACAGACAAACTGTGTGCACCCGTGGCAAAAACATTTTCTACTACACTTTTTTATCAAAAAACATCCAACGATGCTCGGGCAACGGATGTCACTGGTTAAAAATTTATAAGTATCTAAAAGTGCAAGAAAAAAACAAAACTGTCTTCAAACACGCCTATTGCGCCTCTAAATCACACGTTTTACTGGTGGGTCATGAGTTAAGCCAAAAGGCAATGACCAGCTATTACAGTTGCAGATGTTCTAGGAATTATGTTTGAATGCAGTGTGTATAATGCCAAATTACAATTGCCGTGTTTACCAGGGTTCATTTAACATGAAAAATAGCAAAAAATCTTTAAATCGTTTTTGTTTTGTGCATTTGTGATATAATTTAGTTTTGGTGAGAACATTGAGAAAAACAAAACAAGCATTGCAAAAAAGTAGACAAAAGTAAAGTACAGTGTACATTTTCTATCGGCTAGATAGGATGAGTAGCAAATAAACAAACAAGACAATGTGTGCTGACTCACTGCTGTTTCAGTGCTGACCATTGAAAGAAATGCAGTGTAGTGGCTCTAGAAAGGGAGAAGGCAATTCGTGAGCTGCTCGTGCGAGGCCATGGTTTGCACAGAATTTGGTCTATTATTTAAATTGTGCAAGTAGCCAATAGTGCGCAGTGCCTGTGGTAATCAAGCCGAAGCGAGGCAAACATGCGAGATAAGCAGTGACAGCGCAGCATGAGCACCATTCAAGAGCTACAACGTAGGGCAGGCAGTCTGCTTGTCTGCTAACAAGGACTGACAGGCCAACAATGACACACCAGGCACGGATTAAGGAGACTAAAGTGGCAAAGTGGCAAAGAACAGCAAAGACGGCGGTAAAAGCGGAGAGGGAAGTGGAGAGAAGGAAGCTTTGACGGACCGATTGTCCATTGCGAGTGGCGCCATTGTGGCTGCTTTGTGCTGACGTCCGATTAGGTGAGGACAGTGCTCTGGTGGTCAGGAAATTGGCCACAGACTGCCGTAATTAAGGTCGTTAACTAAGTGGTTCATTGCTGGTGTCACTGCTGCTGCCGTTGCCGCCGCCAGTGAAGGGGACAGTGCTGAGAAAGAAAGGGAGGGCAACGGCAAGTGAAGTTGTGAGCGGGCAGCACACCGAGCCCTAAATCAGCTATCGTCCATCTAATCGAACACTCGCCTAGGCCATTTATTAGGCGCGCGCCAACACTTCCTTCAATTTAAACTTGCTGGCACACATTTCTTGCGTGTGCACAGCAGTGAAGCCCAACATCTGTTTTTAGCATGCCACGATTGCCTCTTCCCTTTCTTCCTTCTCTTTCTCTTGCTTCTATTCTTCTGAGCATCATTCTGCAAACTGCTAGTGAAGAAGAAACTGTGTGTTTCCTCCAAACTAGCATTCGGATAAATGCAGAACAATTAATCTAATTAAAGCATAGCACATCGAAACAAACAAATGGACTGAAGACGATCCCACGATGCGCAGCACTTCTCTTTTCTAGTTCGGTACATTCTAATGGTGCACTGACTGCAGTAGTGGTAGTAGTAGTGGCAATGCTGTTTCAACTGCAGTGGCTAGTTGCAATGAATGATTAATTAGGAAAGTGGAGGGGTGCATTCAGAACCCATTAAAATATGACACTTTAAAGCACGCCCAAACTGGATGACGGCCACAGACCTCGGGCCTTTTTGAGTCAGTAGACTAGCGGTGACCACCACAGTGGTTGCCGTTGATGATGATGATGATGTCGATAGTAGGCAGTGGTGGACAGAAAGCGGTGCTTGTGAGTGTGTGTGTGGGGGTGATGGCGAGGACATCGGACGACGACAGGGCAACACCAAAGCGGCAAATTGTGTGAATGAATGGTGTCAATGAGACATAAATTAAAGGGCAAAAGTGCACTCTCCTGGTTCGCTATATGGCCGTACAGTGTGTGGTAATGCCGTACTGCCGGCCACACCATGTAATGGCTTGCGATACCAGACATATCGTCGCCGATCCTGGTGCTGGCAATAGTTGGTTGCCTCAGCCACCACCACCACCGCCACCATTACCAGCAGCAGCTGCAGCAGCCTGAGTTCAACTAAAACTACTGCTTCAAGCCATCGTATTTCTTGTGATTAAGAGCGCGCGAATGCGTACAAATCAATAGCCGTCAACTTTTCTCTAAAGCTTTGTGATCACTGTGTGTCGGCCTGCTCAATTGAGGCCTCTGTAGCTGACGTTGCCTCTGAGAGTCTTAGTAGTCAAAGTTGTAGCAGCGACGGCTCTGGCCATTTCAAGTGCGATGCTCACACAGTTTATTTGCAATTGATGAAAAATTTAGTCACTGAGTAAGTATGTGAGTTAGTACAACAGCTCAGCCAACAGATTAAGGCCAATCGGGAAATTAGTGCTACTGATCGCGCTCATTCCCTTTCTCCCTCTCTTTCTCCTTTGCTTTCAATGGGTCGTCAGAAAGAATTTAAATTGCCGGCAAACATGAATGCTTTGCATCGAAGCACATCATTGCTAAACGAGCCACACACAAAGAGGACATTGCCGTCTGGTTTGTCGTGGTAAATGAATGTCCTACTTTTCCTATACTACTATTTTAGTTCATCTCCACTGACTTCATTGAAAGCGGGAAGGGAAATTTAAATTGCACAAATGGGTTTGTTTACATTTAAGCAGAAAGTAGTGGTAATCGAATTAGCTAAGACAGCTGCTCTACTGCGGCCGCACACTACTGCTGACCGTTCAGTGCATTTGCCTTTGCACTGGCAATTGGACTGATTTCGGCAGCAGAAATAGAGGAGTGTACAATGCCGGCTCGGTGACAGGTCTACTCTCCGACAGCACGTTTGCGGAATCAACGTTTGGCAGATAAGCTATCGCGCCAGTGACTGTGCGCACACACGTTGATCGCTGCCGCTGGAAGTTATCGCTAAGGAAAGCAAAAGAAAATCGCGCAAAAGTGAACAAAACTAAAGAGGCACAATGGCTGAGTGAATGAGAGAGAAGAGAAAGGTTCAGGGAAGGCGCATTGGGGACAACGAGGGGCATCCCCAAATGGTGCACGACCGAGGACAGGACGAGACGGCAATGGAAACAGCGAAGGCGAGTCGGGTGCGCGGGCAGTCAGAGCGGTCCGCTGACGTGACGTCGTCGTCGTCGTAGCTGTCCTGGTGGTGGCACTTTTTCGGGGTAGTGGTCAGAGTGGTGGCACAGCCAACAGTGCACGAATCCCATCGCCAAAAGGATCCAAACCGAGGATTCGAGGCGACACTGAGAATGAACGGGAACAGAGAAGGGAAGAGTAAGAGAGAGAACTAGGAAGAGAGGATCGAGGAAGAGAATGATCAGAGAAAAAGAGGAGAGAGAGAGTCAATGCGAGTGAAGAGAAGCGAATGCCGACAAAGCTGCCAAGTGGTCCAACGTGGCGTCATATAGAACCTTCACCGACTGAGCTTGGAGCATGTATTTTAGCGTGCTAAGAGCATTTTTATTTGAAATTCGCCGATTCGGACAGAAGACGCTCATCGTTGGAGAGGTCGAGCTCGGCGCGAGTCGGTGTTTGCAGTCGGGTTGCCTATTCCTCATGTCCCTACGTGTGCCAGTGTTTGTCAGTTGGAGCTGCTGCTGCTGCTGCCGCCAGAAGAGATTGCCAGCAGTGGAAGAGGAAGAAGAAGAGGCCTGCCTCACCACCACCACCACCACCACCACCACCACCACCACTGCCTCATTCAGTCTCTTTCACTTCTGCCTCTATGTGTTCTCTGTTCTTCTGTATTCTCTATTCCGTATTCTGACTGTCTGTTCAACGGCGACGGTGCTCACTGACGACGGCGCGACACAACACAACACCAGGCGGCAAGGAGACCACGCTCCAAGTCCGAGTCCAGTAGCCAGTTTGGATCGGTCTTGACATGGCTTCGATGTGTTGACGCAGAGAAGGAGTGAGAGTGAAAGTGAGATATTATCCCGTTTGGCCAGAGAGGCATCAACATCCTTGTGTGGGGACAGTGTGTGATGCACCAGTCAGTCAGTGCCTCGTGTCATTCTCTTTTCTTTCTCTCTCACCGTCTCTTCAACGTCCACCACTTTTGTCCACACTGTTTTCATCAACATCTTCCAGTGTCTTCTTTTGTCTTTCCTTTCTGTCAACAACAACAACAACGTCAACAACAGCATTCTTCAATAATAAGTCTGGAGCATCAAAAGTGAGAGCAGACGCAGTACAAATACAAGATGAGCAGTAAACAAAGGTCTTGAAGGGATCACCGATCATCGAAGTGAATCATCACCACCACTCGTTTCAAACTTTGGTTCAGTTCACGTACCGTGGATCGATCAAATTTAAAAAGCACAATTTGCCCGTGTGTTCACTCTATAAATGCAAACTAAATTGCATTCAATTACAAAACTCTCTGCTCTGGCGTTCACATTGTCGCGAGCTGTAGCGGCGAATCTATTGAGAGTGGTTCAACTTCAAATGACTGCCACCACTGCTGCTAATGCTCCTTCGCATTGTTGTGTTAATTTATAGCTTGCAATCTGTGTTTGTGAAGAAATTGCCTTCGATCGCCATCGACTGACTCACTTTTCTCCGTTTCTGTTTTCTTCACTCTCTGTCATTATCCGTATTCACACCCTTTCTTCGGCTCTCAATCGGTTTCGGCTCCACACGGCAATCACAAGGCCATACAGTGTAATTCAGTGCCGGAGAAACCGCTCCTCAGAGGGCACATTACAACTCACCACAGTCTACCACCATCACACTCACGCACATACACATCAACCTTCCGGCAGCCTCTTCATCTCTTTTACATTTCGGTAAGTTGCTCCGTCCACTAGGGTTCACCAGTTTGTCCGGTGCTAAGCAGTCCAGTGCGCATACTATCATGTGGCACATCTATTGTTGTTGTCAAACCGGCTGGCCCTTTCTCTGCGCCAGATGAACATGCACAAACCCACACACAAGCTGAGACAGAAACCAGGCCAGACTGCCGGAGTGAATGGCATCTTTTGCGTAATCACCAGGACCATGCACTCAACTAACAAAAAAGAATGAGAGTAAGCAGTAGGCGGAAGTGAAGGAAACGAAACTTGGAAGCTCTTTTTGGTAATAATGGAAAACATACCAAATTAGTGTAGACTAAAAAAATAAAAATTGCAGGTAATTTGCAAATAAATTCAGGGCAGTTAACTACAAAAATGAAAACATTTTAACCGTATTTTAAAATTAGCATTCATCATCACACGTTGTCTTTTTTGTCTCTAGAGTATGTGTGTTTGCTCACCTAAATTAAATGACTCTCAATAAGATCATCAGTTACTACCAGCTCGCATTGAGGGTAGTTTTAGGCTGAATTAAAGCTCAAAATGGCTGCACTAGAGAAGAGGAATATAGTAAGCATCAGGAAGATAGTAAGACACATTGTGTAAGCAGATCTACACTGGAAAAGCAGCACTCGCTGCATGACATTGCAGAAGCTTTTTTATATTCTTAGCCATCATCGGCCTGCAAAGTATTACTACGGACACCGATGCCGACTGACACGATTAGCAAGAGCAGCAGCAGCAGCCACTGTACATCAGAGAACACACACACAGAGTAGAATGAAGCAGTTTGAGACACGACCATTGGCTAACTGCACTCAGAATGGATCGAGCAAAAAATAATCCTAATGCAGTTTGCTTTCACCGCTTTCAACTGACATTACTTGCCTTGTGGTGGTCATCGCGGCGGTCGTGGTCGTGGCTTCCAGTCTTTCAGTTGCAGCTTCTGCCGCCTGGTTTTTACACTTGGCGCCCCTTTGCCCGCCAACACTGTCTCTTTGTGCTCTTAGAAAGTCCTTTTCCCTATTACCAACACTACTCCTTGCAAATTCGAGTTTGGTCTTCTGTACATCAGCTTTGATCGTCACATTGCTCGATTCTGTTTTTTATTTTATACTTGTTCTTTGCAGATGAACACTGCAAGACAGTTTTTGCCAAACGTCTTTTACATTTTTTTATACTGAACAATTCTCTTTGACGATGTTTGCTGTACTTTTTCATTGTCGAGAAACATTTTTTGCCATTGTAAGCTGCTGAGCTACAATCACCATTGAGGCGAGCTCACTCTCAGACAGTGCAATTGTAGTATTCTTTTTTATTGTTGGCCACTGAGCCAGTGTCGAATGGTAGTTGGTGGATATACTTTGATTTGCCTGCATCGTCACCACTACCACCACCACTACTGCCAAAACATCTTGCCATCGTGCCGTTCATTCAACGACTTAAAAAAGAGACTGCCCTCGTAACGTACAATTTCTTGCAAGAAGGCAAAGGGCTTAGTTTTTCCTTTTTGGTTGTAACTTTGAAAAAGCTAATTGTGCCAATGCTTGTTTCTTTTCTTTAAAATGAACTCGTCTGGAAATCTCCATGAGCGTTGTTGCAGAAAGTAGAGAGATTGAAAGTATAAAAAACAAAAATACTGCAATAAATTTGCGGAGATAAAATGCACCCCAGTGCATCGGGACACCGGTTTGCAGACGGTCAGCGGCGGAAAGTGCACTTTGGTAGACCCACCGTGTCGGCTGATCGTCAAACCTCGCAGTGCTTGGTAGTGTTAGTAAAAGAAGAAGTAGTAGTAACGATGGCGGCAGTGGTGACTGCAAACAAAATCAATTAGCTAATCGAACCATAAGTTAATGCAGTCAACTAGAAAAAACTAATTTTTTTGTCATAGTTAAAAAATCACTGTCTGTCTGCCTGAAAGAAGAAGGCGTCAGAACTCGTGAGTAGCCAAAAGAAAGACAACTCTGCAACAAGGACCAGCAGTCAATAATAAATATTTGATTTGCCTGTACGACAACAGAGCACAAATCTAAATGCAGCTATTAAATGGTAGAAGCACTAAATAATTCAAGTGTGCCATTGCCAAATTAATGCCTTGCCAAACGCGCGAACTTGCGCGATCACCGCCAACTGCTGCTGTACCATTGTCCGCATTGTCATCGGGCACACTGGCTTCCTATCAGCGACCAGACACCGACGTGCTCTCTCAATAGAGGCGCCTTCTCCACAATTGCCTAGTGCCCTTCTTTACAAGAAATTCATTTAAATTTGTCATTCGCATAGGCAAATTGTTGTCCTGTTCATTTGCTGTTTTCTCTCCGCATTTCTCTCTTTTAGACCATTCTCTTTTGAGGCTGCTTTTGTGCAATGGCACATATTTAATTGTAAAGTTTTTCCTCTTTATTCTTTGGCTCGATTGTTTTTATCAGTGCCCAGTATGTGTGTGTGTGTATTCCCCTCTCTCTCTTTCTCTCTCTCTCTCATTCTCTTTGATATTCGCCGCTCTAAATGGAGTGTCATTTTTATGGATGATGGACACAGCCACGGACGAGCGAGTGGCCTACTTTGGCCGGGGCTATAATTTAGCTGCACACAAACTGGTGGCGTGCAGCACCAGTGCTCTCGTAGCACCAGCGCCCGCACTACTGCTCTTGTTGTCTAGCCAGTGTGTGGACTCTGTGTTCTTTGGACACTGGCTACCATAGTCATCGTGGTTCGTCTGGTTTCTTTGCAAAAAGCGAGCATATATATCCACAGCTAAACTCAGGGTATATATAAAAAACTATTTTATTACGACAATTAAGTTTGGCTTTCTAATGTTGACCAGAATGTTTTCAGTGGAAATCAACGCAAACACTGGCCATTATTTACGTCACACATCGTTAGTTGTCAACCCTACGATGACAAAATGGCTATTAATAATAATTGAAAGCTGCAGCGGAACTTGTTTGGAACTTTTGATTTTATTATTAAAATGCAACTTGGTCGAGGTGGCTCGGGCAACTTGACAACAAGGCACAGAACATACACACACATAAACACATACCAACACAATTGAGCATAGACTTGGTGGCGTCAAGAAAGACTGTCACACCCAAGCTAAGACAGTTCGAGGACGAGCAAAGAGCGTTCGATTGATTTAGGACGTTGCAAACATTGACTGGGCGCCGGCGACACTGAACAGGGAAGGGAAGGAGAAGGGGCAGAAAAAAGCATTGAGTCACTTTGGCACTTTAGGCGAGTTCGTGGCCAGTGAGGGAGCTGGCAAGTGAGAACTGCTGTTGCAAGCACATGGAGAACACGAATGACACGAAAGGGGCACGTTTGGGCCACACTTCTGCCAGCACAGATGGGCTCAGACACAGGGCTCCGAATGCAGGCTGAGAGATCCTTTGCTCAAGCTAAGACGTGCTCGTTGTGGCTACCATTAATTGGCCGTCTTGCACACTGCCTAAACAAATACAATTTGTCTAGGCAATTGTCATCCCATGTGCCGTCCCTTTGTCCTTCTTTACTGTGCCTGTAATGCCGCTAGCACGAGCACTGTGTATACCACCGCCTTACTGCTGGTAAGGACAAAGAGGAGAGGGCCAAGAAAGTCACCCACGTTAATATTAGCGGCGACCAATCAATCAATCAATATATCAAACGGTGCTCGAGAAGGAAACAGAAACGACACAAATGCCAAAAACGAGGGAGGCGAAAAAGAAGTCGACAATAAAACAAAAGTTGCAGACACATTTCGATGCAAGATCAAAGTTGGCCAGTTTGCACAGAGTAAAAGTGTGTGTGACCTGCGCCACTACTGCTCACTGAACGACCATTTTAGGCAGGCACAAGGACTGGTCAACTGCTGGTCAATGTGAGTTGTATCGATTGGCAGTGGGCAATTTTGAACTATGGAAATGCCAGTCAGATTTGATTAAAGAAAAAAGACTATTGCTAAGAAAGTGCAACTGTTGACAGTGCTCAGGTCGTCCAGTAGACCGCACAGGCCGATACTGTCTGCTAAACTTTGGGGTAACGACATCGTCCACTTGCAGTTGGCCAGTGCACGGCTCACTTGCCGGCTGCTCTATTGATTGCTCACAAATGATTGTAGCAAAAAGAAAAAGAAAGTCAAAAAGTGTTGCAGAAAGGTAGCTGAAATACTGTCTGAAAGATTTTTTGCTTCAATGCAATCTCAATTACTAATAACCATTATACTGCTTTTTTTAAAACTGGCCAATTAAAGTTATTTTGCTTCTAGTTTTTTACTTAAACTGTGCTATTTGCGCTAAGCATCCTACCGGTATATTTATATTTTAATTTTAAATGACTTCCATTCACAATAAAATAGATTTGTTGAATGAAATTAAAATGGTAATAAAAAATAATCTTGAACGAATATAAACGCAAAGTAAAAGGCTAACTTCTAGGAGGCCACATTCAAGCAATCCCTTCATTAATATTAAGCAGTAGTCTGGCCAGTTTGTGGAAAAACTCATAATTGAGTAGCTAATTTAATTATTAAAATTTGCAAATATAATTACGATTGGATTTGCTCAATTTGTGCATCTGTTCTGCCACAATTGACGGCAGGCATTGTAGTTCCCGGTACCAGCAGAGCAAAGTAAAGCAAAACATTAAATGAATGGTGGGAGTATTAACGCAAGTAAAAGTGGTGGAGGCAATAGTAGCAAACATTCGACGGCTGTTGCTGCAAACTTTGCTTGTAAATCACAACTGGAAAACCATTTAAATTAGCTTTGCAAAGTGAATTATTGAGTGAAGTGCAATAATTATGCGCAAATTAAATCGAATTAGTGAGTGCCTTTTGTGACTGTGTTAATCGCCTGGCAAGTTATTTCAGCCTCAATGGCCAGATGTGTGTACAGAAAAAGAGAAAAGAATCAAGAGAAAGAGAGTGAGAAATGAATGTGTGTGTGTGAGCCAAAGCACCATTGAGTAGACAGTGCTTGGCACCGTTTGCCGGTAACTTCAGTACTGTCGCTCGATTAGTGATTGTGTTTGCCTACCGAAAATTCTTTTACTAGCAAAGGTTATACTCTTTTTCAGCTGCACTACTTACCATTTTGCCTTACTTTCACTAAACTGCAGCACCGCCATATGGAGCTAATCTGTTTGCGAGCTAGTTATTAAGAAAATGCCTTCAATTAGACGAACCACACTGACTGCACACTCCGAACGGGCAATGCCACTTCAATTGATGGTGGCTGCTTTTTCCCCCTTTTCATTCGACTTTTCCTCCTTTTCCATCTCCTTCTTTGCCTTTTTCTGTTCCTTACATGCAGATACGGAATAAATCAATAACTGCCAGTTGAGTGCCTATTATTATTAATTGCTTCCATTGCAGGCAATCGTAATTCTATTATTAATTATGTCGATTACTAAAGCCACTACTGCAGCTGCTATTGCAGCAGTGGTTGTTCTTTTTATTTTTTTGCAATTTTAAGGCCACACACGCTGAGGAGTCAGTCAAAAAGCAAATGGAAGAAACTGACAAAAACTGAGATGGCTACTACTGTGCTTCTGAAAGGAGAAAAAGTGTACGGTTGCAGTTGAAATGCCATAATAAGTTGCTGTTGGCCAAATTGTTACAGCTGTTTCCCTAGATGCAAGTGACCATGCAGATGCCATTGTTCCATCACTTGCCTTTCTTTTTGAAGTCAGTTGAAGCAGCTCCAAAGTTGATTTCAATCAAAAGCAATTCAGTGATTAGCAGTAACAAGTACTGAGTAAAGATGTTCTATGTATGACAAAAGTCTCCTTCTCTTTCATTTTCCTCCTTATCTCACTTTAACAAAGTCTACAGTCTAAAGTCTACTTTTGCTGGTCTTTGCTGGTGCCTTGTAAAGAGACTGCTGTTGGTCAGACGGGCAAGTGAACGACGGCCAAAGTTGGTTGAGTAGTGCAGCAGTAAAGACAAAGACAATGGCCAGCAGCTACAACAACAGCAGCAGCAACAGCAGGAGCCAGTGAATCAGCAGAAGCAGCACATTAAAGTGGTCTGAGCAAACAAAAGTAGCCCTGTATGCTGCATAAAATGCCCTATTAGAGAGGAACGATAATAAAGGCTAGTAGCGAACAAAAACAAACGGCACAATTGGACGCGATTTGACTGAAAGAAAGAAAGAAGAATGGTGTGCCAGTAGCGCTAGCTGCCGCTGCTCTGCAACTTCCTCTGCAGTAGAAGCTGCTCCAGCATTGAAGGAGCAATGCACAAGGACGCATAATTGTTGTCGCCTTTGTTTGCACAAAATGTCTAATCAAATAAAGACTCGGTCTGCGCTTGCAGTACAACCAGCAAATTATTGAAAAGTGCCACTGTGAAAGCAGCAAAACAAACAGGACGGTCTGAGCAAGACGAGAGACAGGAAGAGCGAGTGAAGGAGTGAGCAAAGCCAAACTGGCGAGGATAGGGTACAACCACCCAAAAAGCATGCAAAAGCGGAACGAGTCTATGAGAACGACCACGACTGACAGAGGCAAAGGAAAGGGAGTGACTCGTCGAATGAGCCTTCTGCTACTAAAGAGAAATGTTTAATTTTGCCAATTTTGAAATATGTTCAGGCAGCCGCACTCGCCATTGTCGCTTGTCACTTTCTCTCTCTTACTCTTTCTACTCTTTTGGCTTGTCGCCTTTTGCAGTTGCACTAGTGCAAAGACAAATTTGACTAAATCAAGCAAACACAAAGGCAAACTTGCAAAGGCACACTCGGAAAGCGCGAACAAGCGAACCTTGCGAACCTTTGTGTTGTGATAGCAACATCTGAAATGAAATCTACTCAAGTGAGCCAAGTGTGCAGTGCACTGTGCAGTATGTAGTGTGCAAAGCTAGCTGAAAATAAAGTGAAATAATAAAATGAATTCACTTGCATTATAATTGGGACTATACACAGCGAAAGAGACATAGTGAGCCAGACAGAGACAGACAGAGACAGACACAAGCACACATGGATGGCAGCAAAATTAATATCAAGCAAGTCGAATGTAAGCAGAGAAAGGAGCAAAAGAGCAAGAAAGTAAGTCCAAGTAGCACCCTTCGGAGGATCATAATAAGCGAGCAATCATCGTGAGCAGTCGAATGCATCGACTAATAAGGCAAAGAGGGCACAGCACCGACTACACAGTCTAATACTGCACTGCACTGCTTTTCTCCCTTGCTTAGCTTGCCAATCTCATTCACTGGGGCCACTTTATCGACTTTAAAATATGTCCCGGCGTGCATTGTCAGTGTTGTTCATTGTAAATGGCAAGTGGTTATTGCACTGCACTGCCGTCTTCACTCTTTGCCAAACTTTAGCTGCCAAAGTTGAACTTTCAGACACTGTCTGAAAACGCACGATGTGAGCTGCTTGTGCACACTTTTGCCAGTTTGAACTTTGGCAAAAAAAGCTCAACGTAAAAAGGAAACATTTTCTCCTTTTTACTGCTTTTCCTCTTTTGATATCTTTCTGGCTATTACCTACAATAGTTCCGATTGAGATAAGGCCAATTATTAATTGAACATCATGCTAGTATTTAAATTTGCTCGCTCACTGTGTAAACACACTGGTGTAGACCATATTAAGCTGATTAGTTTTCTCTAGTGAACCTGAAAAAACGTGCCTAGTTGAGGTGATAGTTTGCCGGTGGGCAAATATCATATTTAGAGCGCAGTTTAATTACCAGCGCTCAAAATGGCTACGACCGCTGTGGTAATGGCGCTTGTGAGCCACTGATGCTTCTGGTTGAATTTAATTAAACTCAAAATTAATGTTACACAGCGTCATTTGGCCACAGGACAAATGTGCGGCAATAAAAAGCTAGTGAGAAAAGAGAAAGACCCTAATCATTGCAAAAAATGTTCAAACTGGGTGTCGGCGGTGGCAGCGGATGTCGACGCAAATGGTAAGTGCCGCAAGGAGGGCGAGACTGCGATGACAATGACGACAACGACGGCGGCGGCGGCGGCGGCGGCGGCGTTGACCTGGTGACGATTGGAAACCTGAGCACAGTGATTGACAGAGGCACATGCATAAACAAATGAAGGAAGTGCACGGCAATGAAAGGGCTAACTGGTTAGCTGTGAGACTGAGATTGCCTCTCGATTAGACAATGATTTGTTGACTTGATGTGCGCTGCTCCCTGCTAATGGGCGCAGACACAAGTACGCTATTAGACCATCTCTGTAATGCTATTCGCCCATTACTGCTGCGCTCAGTAGAGACCAGCAGACTGGCAAACTTACAGTTAGAAACAGAGAAAAGAAGAGAGAAAAAAACCAAGAGTCGTCACCGAAAGTGTTATCGCTCGGCATCGGCTCTGCCCTAATAGGCAGACTCACATTAAGGTGAACGATAGCGAGCTAGAGACAAATAGAGAAGGAGCATTGGGCGCCGTTACAAATGGTCCTGTCAAGCAATGGCCAAGTAGTAAAGAAGACAAAGTAAAGGAAAAGTGCTGCAGCAGTATGCAGAAGCAAGCGTGAGACGCAAAAAAATGTTCATCACCGATGATAGTGAACAACCACTGTTGGTGAGCAGCTCAGTCTCATTGCGGCCAATAAATGGCCATGTTGCATGACTGGCACTAATTTTAGCCTCTACAACAAACTATGATTTGTCTTGGCATTTGTTTGCATCTCACACTTTGCCTGCCAATCAATCCACTGAAGACAATAGCACTGCTGCTGCGGCACTGGCGCAATGCCTGTCCGCAGTGTTCTTTCCCTTTTCCCCTATCTGTCCACCAGCATAGCACACGTGTTATGCTCTCTGAGCACGAACATAGTTAGCACTGCCTTGAACTCAATCGAGCCACCAGACTGAGGTCGATTAGGAAAGGCTGCTGATGCTGATGATGATGATGGCAAGTGTAAATAATGCCACTCACTATTTGGGTAGCAATTGCTGCCGTTCGATTCGTCGATTCGTGTCGAGATACTCCTTATGGTTTTCAACTCGATTGTGTAAGCACAAAAAAACAAGCTAGTGAACGATTGGCATCAAAATGAGGACTGCCGCAGATTTAAATCTAATTAAAATTAGAACATAAACAGAAAACTATGCCGTTTTAGAAACAAACAAAAAAATAAGTATAACATCAGTTGAAAAAATTAAAAACAATGCATGATGCCTTATTTTAAACTGAGCAAAGATCGAATCTGGTAAATTGCAATTTGTCACGTAACTTGCATTTTTAACTTTAAAATATTTTTATTAAATTTTTTGAGTTAAAAAAGTTTAAACGAGATGAAAACAAGAAAAAGACAAATGATGACAGCAAAATGGAGGCCAGAAGTTTGCCTAGCATAATTTCCATGAAAATCCAACGTGATGTACTTTACAAGTTGAATGTTTTTCTTGATGCTAAAGAATAACTGATGAGTGCTTGCATTTAGGTATGTAGATGAGTAACAACAAAAAAACACAATAAGTAAAAATAGTGGACTAGACCAAAAAATTTATAGCAGTATGGCCGAAGCACAAAACCAGACTAGACCGGCGACCGGTTAATTTCATTGATCGCAACAATTTCCAACAAACAGCTATGTGCTGTTCTGGCAGAAAGTGCTTCCTAAATGAAAGACACCAAGGACAGGATACCAGCGAACAGAGCCGCACTTGTTATCGGCATAATTCGCTAAATGGTTGCCGGGTTCATTGGTGTCGGTGGCGAATTAATATCGTTCGATAAATGGCCACCAAGTCTGTACAGCACTACACGACGGCAAATGTTAACTGTGCCTTTGTGCGAAAGCAATAAAACCGCTAGTGTCGTGTGTTTGTGTGAACTAGGGGAGCAGCAACAACACAACAAAAAGTAAAAAAGTGAGCAATTTGGTGTGCGCTCAATGTTGCTATTTTACTAGTCAGAATCAGTCGCCAAAGTGTGAACAAGAAGCAAGAAAGTGAAAGGAAGAAAGAAGGAAAAGAAAGAAAGCGAGAAAGACAACGAAATGTACAATTGTCCAATTGGTATTAGACTGCGCAGTGGAAATAATAAATTGTGCAAAGTGAAATAACCATTTGGAGGGAAGGCAAGTGAGTGAATGAGTGGCAGAGCATAAGACTTAAGCTGGCACACTCTGACTCGCCAATAGAATCGCAAATAAAGCTTGACGATTGCCAACATGAGGCAGGAGAAGACGAGACCAGCGAGACCAGCAAGTGCAGCCAACTCAAATGCAGCCAACTCGCCGAGCTCGTTAAGGCAGATGAAGGAACTAGGCGCTAGCTGCTACAAACCTAAGCTGCTCGAAATAAGGAAACAAAGGCATGAAAAAGATGTGTTTTTTGTGGCGGTAATTTGGCCCAGTGCAGAGAAAGAGAGAAAGAGAGAAAGAAGGAGAAGGAGATGCAACAAAGTCGGTGGTACGTACACGCACGGCCACAATAGAAGTGGAGAGAGAGAATTGCAGTCGGAGTTGGAGTTGGATGCACGATCAACTATGCTCACTTGCAATGCACGGTGGTGAGCGGTGGCGCGCCTGACAATGCCAGCTCTGACCAGCATTCGTAGACGCCGTTGGTAGCATTAAATGGCACTTCATCTACGCCTTGGCCTTTCTCACTTTCAGATTCTCACTTTATTTTCTTCTCGTTCCTCTCTTTCCACTGTCTGTCTCTGACGGCCTAAGAAGACAAGTGACCGTCTTCGTTTGAGCACGCCTACTTCCTTGTATTACGCTGACAGACCTTATTTTAAAACTGGCTTTTTGAGCGATGGCTCGCTTGCTGAGAAGAGGGAAGTTGCATTCGTTTGCCTGTTCACAAACATTAACTAAAAAGTGAGTTTTTCAGTTACCAAGTCATATCTAGAATGTTGTGCACTTGAATATAGCATCCTCGTTCTTAAAACTCATTAGTTTACAGCATAGAAAAAACAGTAATTAAAGTTTGCACACAAAAGATGCAAAGGTTGTGCGAAGCGGACTGACAAATTGAGACAGTGCTGCTGTCGGCTATCACTGCCAGGTAGTGGCAAATGTGATTTTTACATGGTCATTGCAGACACTTGTGTCTAACCAGAAACTAGCCGTAAAGTAAAGTCAGAGTTAGAAAAGCTAAACAAAAAGTAGGAAGCAATCAAATCAATGACGGTGCCAGAAAATCTGTGCACAGCAGTGCAACCACCAAGATGGCGGTCATCGCCACCACCACAACATCAAAGCAGAACAGTACCATTTGCCATTAATGCCAATTGCCTTTTGTTTTTGCCTCTGCAAATAGTAGACTCAATTAAGGATTTTTGCAGCTAATTTACTTTATATAACTTTTATAGCCATTCGAGGCGAAAGCATCTATTGTAACTAGTAGAACCTTTTCTTTATTTTGGGCACTGCTGATCGCTTTGCCGAATGGTCGACAGACGGTAAAGTGGACAACAGCAACAGCAGAAGCATAGGCAACGGCAACAACGGCGACAAAAAAGTTAAGAAAGAGAAAAGGGAGAAAGAAGAAAAAGAATAAAGGGAAAACAGAGAGAAACAACGAAATGAGAAGAAAGAAGTCCGAATGGGCAGTGTAACTGGAAGCATGGAGGCGAATGTCGATTCTTGATGGCATTGCCAGTGCTTGCAATCGTGCCAAGTAGTAGTAACTGGCGACATAATTTGTGACTGCTCAAAGCACAGGGGCAGTGCGCAATTCAAATCAAATCTAAATTAAAGTGCTCTTTAAACGGCCGTACAGTGACAATCTAAATTGGCGGGCAAAAGTGCACTTCGTTGGTGATGGCCATGATGGCCATGCTGCAGTTGCTGCTGCTGCTGCTGCTGACGCTGATGTTGTTGGCTGCTTTGCTGCTTGCTCAGTGGAGACAGTGCTGAGGACGAGGACGGCCAGCAAATCCATATTTGTAAGCGTTCTTAGCAAGTGGGCGAGTAAGCAATATTTGTGAAGAATATTCTTTTGTCAAGTTTAAACATCTGCTGCTCACTTAAAGCCGGTCAAATGTTGGCGAGCGTCGTTCATTTTATTGAATTGTCATTTTGCCTTACTTAGACGCAGTGAGACGAGCAAAGAAGGAGAGTGAAACATCTCTCACTTTCCGTGCAGTTGAAAAGCAAGCAGCCTTTTTGTCATTCGTGATATGTCCCGATTCTCTGTTCATCACTCGCTTTTTATTTTGCTCACACAGCAACGAAGCGAACCAACACACAAACACACACTCACATACACTCACTTCTTTAGACAGTGGCAGAGATGGGCATAAAGAAGAGAGGCTGTAGCCTAAGTCTAATAGCTTTATTATTATGATGATTATGACGTGAAGGATGGCATCAAGCAATGGCGAGACATGGCCAGATTGAAAGATCGTTGTTGGCTGGCACGGTTTACGGAAACTGTAAAGACTCACACACACACAAACTCATAAGCAGAGAAGGGACATTGCAAGCTGGGCAAACTGCGCCGCCAACATTAGGCAGTGCACTCCATTTTACATTGCCTCGCATGCAGCGAATCATTGAGAGATATCAATTTCGATATTAACAGTATTATAGCGGGCAAGTGGCAGCATCAGCAGGCTAGCTGGCGCACAAATTGTCAGCCTTTGTCGGACACAAATTTGCGAGCAAACGGAAAAGCTCAGAGCTGTACAGAAAGGCAAGAATCGAAGAAAAGAAAAAAGGAAAAAAGAGAGAGAATGTGATGTGCGGCAATGGCTTACCCACTGACTTTGCACTAGCGGCGGATGGCAAAAGAATGCAAAACAACATTTACATTAAGTAACACTGAGCAGCCACCGAGACACACTAAAAGCGACCGCCCGAGTGAACAGGCACAGACAATTTCATTTCATTTAATGCCTCCATCGGCTCGGTTTCGATTGCTCCTATGATTGACAGAGACAGAAATCAAAATCGTCAATGGTGCCGCGCCACTGGCGAGCAAAAAAGACAGAGGCGAGCGAGCGAAAGAGGAGAAAAGAAAAAAGCAGAGGGAAAAAAAGAAATGGCCTGTGTTGCAAAAATTTGCGCTTACAGAGAGAAAGAGAGTGAGAAGCAGAGGCAAAGAAAGAGGAGACTGGTGCACTGCAGTGCCTGGTGGAGAGACAAAGTGATGCAACTCTGTTCCAGTTGGGCTCCATCCGATTGTGCGTGTATAAAGCGATTAATCGATTGATGCTTCGATATCGTGATCGATTTCGCTCGGCCTCTTTCCTTCACTAGGGTGCCAGCAGCCTTTTGCCTTGTCCAACGCCGAGAAGCTCACTTTCCTGTCATAATGGAGCAGCCAAGCAGGCACCAGACAGCATCAACAGCAGCGGCAGCAGCATCATCAGTGTAACAGTGAACAGTGCGCCAGCGTAGGCGAAATAAATAGAGACAAGCAAGTCAAAATAAAACTTTACAATATGACACAGTCCGATTGCTCTTTGCCACTTTGTTTCCATTGGCACTTTCTTCCTTTTCCTTCTTCTTCTCTCTTCTTTCGCCTTTCTCTCTCTCTCTCTCTCTCTCTCTCTCTCTCTCTCTCTCTCTCTCTCT
>JAALOO010000059.1_pt1 | contig 86816 bp, 57 predicted proteins | sample 7257641 | NCBI WGS metagenome assembly JAALOO01 (sample SAMN14085613, study PRJNA598686) | mite metagenome | biome: ENVO:01001000; feature: ENVO:01001002; material: ENVO:01001226; isolation source: single female mite from University of Michigan culture on fish food culture... ...
AGAGAGAGAGAGAGAGAGAGAGAGAGAGAGAGAGAGAGAGAGAGAGAAAGAAAAAGAAAGAGGAAGAAAACAAAAGCCCAAATGGAAGTACGATGTCAGGGAGAGGGGGATGGAAACGGCCGATCAAAGAGATGGCAAAGAGATGTTGCCATCCAAATTGGCCACACATCTCCTCAAAACAGCATCAACAGGACAACCACCACCAGCATCAACATCAACACGCCGACAGTCGCCGGTCAATCACAGACAAAATACTTTTCTACTTCTTAGCTCTTCTTCTTCCACTCTTCTAAGCTCTTACACAAACAATTGATTGAACTGCAAGCCGGCAGAGGAATGCAAGGGAGCAAGCACTGTGTGTCATTGCTGCTGCTGCTGCTGATACAATTAGCGGTGCCCGCATCTTCCTCTGACACCTGCATCACCACCACCTAAGGAACTACTCCGTTTGCCGAAAAGATCTTTTTGCCTGATCACCAAAGCGGATCCTATTATACACATCATCATCCTCTTGGAGAAAGAGAGAGAGAGAGAGCTTAAAATTAATTCAATCAAGGCGAGAGAGAGAGAGAGAGAGAGAGAGCAGACAATAAAATCAGCTCTAGTCACTCTAGTTCTTTGCTTCAACTCACAAACTGGACAAAGATCTTTTGCTTTCAAAAACAGTCGCTAGCAAAACAACAACGTCTTTCAATAGTAAGGTAACTAAAAGTTGAAATATGTTGCACAGAGAGATTCAATTCAGCGCTCAACAAACACACACATTTACGGTGCAGTAATAATAATTGGTGATGCAATTCAATAGCAGCAGCAGCACCGACTGCTAAAGAATCGCTAAAGAAGCTGTGAAGAAATTTAATTAACAGCAGCAATACCTCCTCCTCCTCCTCCTTCAGTTCACGCTGCATTAGAGCGGTAATTGTGTCATAATTGGCATCTCGTGGGCTGCTGCTGCTGCCAACTTTCTCTCTTTCTCCCTTCCATTCAATTCCGGCACTGAATTCAGTACATGTGTGTGTACGAGAGAGTGCACACACCGAATTTCAGTGCAGCAGTAGCAGCAGCAAATCAGACAGAAGAAAGAAAAGAGAAAAACGAGACAGAAGGGCAAATTATGATGGCGTAATTCGCTGGCTCGCTCTCTTTCTCACTTGCATTCGGGGAATGCTGCTTCTACCCCTGCAGATCATTCATTTTAGAGAAATGAATGCGGGGCCCAACCGTGCAACGCGTCTCGATTCTGTTTCTGCTGCAGCACAAATGCAAGAATGCGTGCCAAGAGGCACTGATCGTTAATTAGAAAACGAACGCAGAATGCTGCTGCTGCTGCTGCTGTTGCGTAAGGTTCAAAGTTCAAAAGTGTCACACAAAGAACCTGAACCACCGTTCTCCTTCCTGGAACCTCAACGGTTCAATGAAAGAAAGAGAGCACACCGGTGTTTGAAAGAGAGCTAAGAAGGAGAAGAAGAATCCATTCTGGGTTCAACTTTTTGGGTGAGAGAGAGGGAGAGAGAATCGACCCGACCAAGCACTCTCATTCTTCACTTTTTCTGGTGTCTAAGGTAAATTGAGCAGTAGTTGTGGACGAGAAGAAAAATGTTTCCAATGGTTTTCAGAAAAAGAGCACTTGCTTTTTTAAAAACAGCATAAAGTGGAAACAACAAAAACTAAAAAGTACAGTTCTCAGTGACTCTAAAAAGTCTACAGCGGCACTAACAAACACACACACACACACACAGGGTACAACTAAACAAATGGTAATGCGAATAAAAAGCTAATAACATTTTTCCTTTCTCTCTTTCATTGCTCAAGGTAGCAAGCACTCAAAGAGCATTTGACAGCAGAATCGTCGTCGGTAATGGAGAGATTATTACTAATGCTCAAAGTGGGCAAATGAACACTGCACTACCTAAAAAGTGAGCAGCACGTGCACGGTGGCAATCATTTTGAGGGCCAAGGGGGCCGAGATCCAGAACTGCAGAAACAGCAGCAGAGGCAGCATGTCACAGACTGGTCTAATCAATAAAAGATGAAGTGTGCACTACATACTCCAACACAGTCGCTTTTAGCTTTCAGGCAAAGTCGGCGGACGTTATCAGTGACACATTCTCGCTAACACTGCCGCTGCCGTTGCCGCTGATTACGATCACATGAATTATGTGCAATGCAAAAATGTTTGGGGAACAAGCTGAAAGGGGAGCAAGAACAACAACACTGACCAATCTGTCACGGGCTCACCCTGAGCAGAGGCAGTCAGCGGAGTGGCAACAGTAGCACGATCACTTACAGCTGGATCAGAGCAGACCCAGCTGATGATGGATTCTATGCTAATTGAAGGAGGGAGAGAGAGAAAGAGAAAGGAGACCTACTGGGACTTGCATTTGCCGCCGAGCAGCAAAGCTAATGCAAAGTCAGTCAATGGCAAAGTGTAGAGCTGGTAGTAAGGCAAGAAAAGGCAAGAAAAAAGTCAAACTTACATTGAGAAGAGGAGTGAATGGAAGCATCGGCATCGTCATCGTCATCGTCATCAAAGGCCATCCTTTTTATCCAAAAAACCGGTTCAGAGGGAAAGTCCAAGGAAAAGAGTTCAGTTTGATCAGTTTTCGGCGCCAAGATTCCAGGTGCTCTTCGTCGTGAACACGTGCTGGCCTCGTTCAAGAACAGCTTGGCGTCTATTTCCACAACAGATGAAATTGGCGCCATCAGAAGTTCTTCTAGAAACATTTTCCAGAAACTTTTTCAAACATTTTAAAATGACGTGTTTTTTTGCGGATTATCGGAGATAAGAAACGTCACAAAAAGTAAAAAATGTTTTGAATTGAAAGGCTGATAAACACGTGAAAAATTTCCACAACAGCATTCAGATTTTGCCAGCTAAATATTTTACTGTTTTCCCCACCAAGCAAATGGAAACGATCCATTTATTTGACATGCATCGAAAGGGGGGGGGGGGGGGGCAAATCAAAGCACATTCAATGCTAATTGAGAGAGAAAGAGAGTTCAGTGCGAGCCGCTGGGATTGCCGCCTCTGCTGCCTTTGTTAGGCTAATCAGGTGTAATTGACACGTGTAATTAGGTGCCATTAGCAGTGGTGGTGGTGGTGGTGGTAATGTCCACCACTACTGCTGACCAGATGGACAGCTTCAGTTTCAGTGCTGTTGTTCTTCCCTTTCAGTGACTCTTGACTGTTTCTAAGCAGTGTCCATATGTGCGAGTGTGTCTGTGCTTGGGCTTGCCGAGATAAGCGCCAGAGTCAGTGCCAGTGATATATGGAAATTGGCTTTGCAAAAGCCCAATGCAAATGTAAAACAGCAGAAAGTGGTCATAATTTACGACACGCGCAATTTGAGAGAAAGTGTAACTCTTCTTCCCCTTTCCGCACAGGCCATTGCCTCACCTTTAATACCGTGTATTTCCCTTTTATTCCTCCTCCTCCACAAAACAAACATTTTCCTCGACGGCTCAGTGACTCGGAAAAAGAAGCTTGGACATTGCTCGATTTTACTGCCACTGCAAGCTCCGAGATTACAACAACAAAAGCACTAAAAAAAACTTTGGCCTTGAAACCAGCCACCAACAATCCAAAAACACACACCGAAAAGACAAAAAGCTCTTTAAAGTAGAAAATGATGATGGTGGTGTGATGATGAGAACTCCCTCTTCTTCCCTCCCCCTAACTGGCCGTCGGCCCTCTGAACCAGTCGTGGGCGAGCACCTCGGCGGCCTTGGGCCGCTTCACCGGCACCGGCTCGAGCAGCGCCGCCAGGAGGCGCTGCGCGGCCAGGTCCAGCACCACCCGGCGGTTGAGCTGGTAGAGGCGGTGCTGCTGGCGGTAGAGGACGCTGTGGGAGCTGGCGCTGAAGGAGAGCGCGTAGGGGCGGTAGTAGTTGAGCAGCTCAAAGAGCGACACGCCCATCGCGTAGATGTCCGCCGGCAGGGGGTTGACGTGGTAGGCGGCCCCTCCGTGGTTGGTCACATTCAACTCGGGCGCCATGTAGTCGGCGGTGCCGCAGTGGACGGCCAGCAGGCGAGCGGCCTGGGGCTGCTTGAGCTGGACGGCCAGGCCAAAGTCGGATAGGAGGGCATCGTAGCGCTCGGTGAGGAGAAAGTTCTCCAGCTTCAGGTCGCGGTGGACGATGGCCATGCGGTCGTGGAGGTACTCCAGGCCGAGCATCAGGTCGCGCATCCACCGGCGGGCCATCGTCTCCGGCAGCGGCTTCTTCCACTCCTTGTACAGGTAATCTAGGGGGAGGAAAAAGAAAAAAAGTTAGGTTTGTAAAATCATCTCCAAAACCTCGCCCCCCACCCCACCCCTCCTACCAAAGATAGTCCCATTGGCGGCAAAGTTCATGATAATGTAGACGTCCGTGGGCGTGGTGATAATCTCCAGCATGCTGACGATGTTGTCGTGCTTCACCTGTCCCAGAATGGCCGTCTCCTCCTTCAGAAAGGCCCGCATGATCGCCTGGCTCTGCGGCGGGAACGCCCCCTTGTGGATGTGCTTGCAGGCCAGCTCCTGGGTGTGCATCCGGTAGGTGAGCACCTGGTAGAGGGTGCTGTGGGCGCCGCTGGCCACCACCCGCTGGAAGACGTAGCCCCTTACCTTCAGCACCAGCGGCGTGGGCACCTGGGCGCCGCTCTTCACCTGCTCGATGACCCGGTCGCGGGAGTGGGCCATCAGCGAGAGGCACTGCTGTTGATTATGTTGCTGCTGAAGAGGTGTTGGTAGTTGTGGTGGTCGTGGGTGGGGCTGCTGCTGTTGCTGCTGTTTCTGAGCTCTCGTTTTGGCTGCTGCTGCTGCTGCTGCTGCTGAATGAGCCGCCGCGGACTTCTTCTTGCACTGGTAGATGGTCTTCTCCGAGTCGACAGAGAGGCGGGAGTGGGGTTTCCGTTTTCCGGTTACTGACTCCTTTCCCCGAAGACTTCGCCGGTTGCTCAGAATTGAAGTGGCTGAAGTGGTGGAAGTGGAAGTGGAAGTGGTTGATGAGTTGGCAACAGCAGCAGCAGCAGCTCTCCTCCCCCTTTCCCCTTTTCCCTTGACCGGCGACTGAAGAAGGTTGCTCCGCCCAGCTGAACTCCCGCCCAGCTGCAGTTTGCTCTTCGAGACGGTGATCGCCGCCTTTCCCCTAGGGCCGTTTCCCTCCTTGCCCATTTGACCACTACCTGAGCTGGAGAGCGAGGTCGACTTCTCGAGGTAGCGCTGCACCAGCGACCGGTCGTATCGATTTTCGTCGTTTTCTAAGGTCCCTTCCTCTTCCTGTTCCTGTTGCTGCTGCTGCTCCTGCAAGAGCTGCGCAAAGTGGGAACTGGCAAAGGGTCGCACGTCCTCCAGGCGGTACCGAATCGGTCCCTGGCCGCTGCTACCTGAGTTCAGCTGCTGCTGCTGTTGATTCGGGTTCTGGTGGTGAAGACGATGGCTTTGGTGACTGGGCAGCCTGACGGGCTGCAGAATCACCGAGTCAGTGTGCTCGGCGGCGGTGTTTCCTCCGCCGCCTCCTCTGATCAGTGAGTTGAGGTACCGCGATGAGGTGCTGATGTTCGACTGCTGGCGCCGACCGGCGGACACCTCGGTTGGCTGCTGCTGCTGCTGCTGCTGATGATGATGATGCTCAGGATTCTCATCCTCATCCTCTTTGTCCTTGTCTTTTGGTGCGACTTCTCTTTCCGACTGTCGTCGTTGAGGCAGTTGTTGTTGTTGCTCCTGGTCCTGCTCCTGGTCCTCGTCACTGACCGGCGTCGCTTTAAAATTTTGGAAAAAAGTGATTAAAAAAATTAGAAATTCAGGTTTCGAAAATAGCTTCCAAGATATCATTCATACCACTACTGCAGCTGGCACCCATGATGATGATGATTTTTTTTGACAATGTAAGAAAAGGGTAGAAACTGGAGAAGAAAAACGTCATCTACAAAAGCTCACCAAAGGCTTCTTTTATGGTAGACAAATTAGTTCTAACATCGCAAAGTTCGAAACAAGCTAATTAAAAATAGTTTTAGAGTGAAAGAGAGCAGGACAGTTTTTTAATTGGTTCAAAAGTGGAATGAGATCTTACAGCGAGAAAGAAAAAGAGAGAGAGAGAGAGAAAAATAGAGAAAGAAAGAAGTGTTTGCAAATAGTTGTGGAAAGAAAGAAGAAGAGGAAGAAAGGAAAGGAAGGCTGTGTGTGGCAAAGCAGTTAGGAGAATAAAATATATATATACTCTGAGAAATGAAAAAAATAGTAGTACAACACAAAAATAGTCGATAGAGATGCTGAGAGGGAGAGAAAGAAGGGGACAAGGGCTGCTGCTGATGCTGATGGAAGTGTGGTAAGTGGGAGGAGAAAGAAACAGGTGCGTGACACTGAAGGTACAGGATTATTGCAGAACAATCGAATCATGCAGATCAAGAAGAGTTCAAGAGAAGATAGGGAAGAAGTCAAACAACAAGGGGGAAAACTGCGCTAGAAGAAATTGTGGCCAAATGTCTTAATTTTTTTTCTCTGAAGGACAAAGACGACGACGACAAAAAAGATCATCAGAATCTGATGACCGCAGGGACATATTTTCAACTTATTTTCCAGCTCAACAGCTGCACTGTTGGCAGTCAGCAACAGTTTTCCAATTTTTTTCAGTCAGCTCACAGTGGACAAAACGGTGCAAAACAGGAAACCAAAAGCGTCAACCACTTTGGACTCACCTTTCAGTTTGTCCACATCTTCAGGAACATTACCAGTCCCTGTTGCTTTTCAGCTTTTCAATTATTCAATCAATCACTCAGGTAAATATCTTCAGTCAGTAAACTTCAGTGCAAGTGGTTGGTGGTTGTGCAAGTGGAGGCGATGAGGCGCATAGCAGAGGAGATGTCAGCAATGGAGATGTCAAGGAAATGAATGCATGAGCGCACTCCTTCTCCTTCTCCTCCTCCTACTCCTCCTCAGCAAAGAGCGACTCAATGTCGAGCATGTTCGCCGCTTCGAGAATGAGTCGACGGAGGCTGGGCGCCTCCAGAATGTCATTCTCAGAGAAGGGCGGATGCGCCTTGGGCATGTACGACCTTCGAACCTAGAGGGGTTATAATCATCAATTAAAGCCCCATCATCAAATTAACCCCTCCCCCTCCCAGTTTTACCCTAAAGAGCCGATGCATCCGCAGCACCACCGCACAGAAGACGTAGCGCAGCGTCAGCAGGCGGAGGAAGTCGTCCGCGTAGAACTGAATGTAGGCGGCGTCGGTGGCCCGGGAGCGCACCAGCAGCCGCCCCGCCTCCGCGAGAAAGCGGTCCACCACCTGCTGCGCCCGCTCCCACAGCTGAATCGACAGCTCGATGATGTTCGACACCAGACAGAGGGCGGTGAGGGGACAGTGGAGGAAGAGGGTGAAGAGCGAGCCCTTGATGGCCTGGTCGTGAAAGGGGGCGGGGCTCTCCTCGGGCGACATCAACACGACGAGGGGCTGGCCAAAGTAGCGGGGAATGTGCTGAAAGGCGGTGCTGTTGTCCGAGTCGACGACGAGGAAGAGCGGGCGGCGGACAAAGGGGTAGAGGTCGCCCGGGTAGAGGCAGTGGATGTCCTTGGGGGCGGAGGGCGAGATGGCGGCGGCGGAGGAGGAGGTGCCTGCAGGCCCCGCCCCCGAGTGGTTTCGCAGCTTGCCCGGGTCGCGGTAGCGCGTGTTGGTGGCGATGCCGCCGTAGTCGTAGCCGACTGGGGGAAAATTTGGTTAGAAAATAAATAAAAAAATGTTCCCCTAAATCACACTTACTATCCTCCGGCTGTTTGCTGTTGATGAAGCAGCCGTCGGCGGAGAGGTACAGCAGGAGCACTCCGTTCACCGGCAGCTCCTTGAAGCTGGACGTCAGAAAGACCAGAAACTGACTGAAGGTCGGCCTGAAGAGGAGGTACTTGTGCGGGTTGTCTCGGCGGTACTGACGGGGGCCGCTCAGCGACTCCACGCCCCCCAGTCCCCCGTTCAGCTGCTGGTGCTCGCCAGGAGCAGGGGAGGAGTCGGAAAAGAGCTGGCCAGTGTCCTCCTGGGGCTCGCGCTCCAGCGCCTGGATGATGCGAAACATGTCCAGCGTCAGCTCGCTGAACTTTACCTGAAATAAGGGGGAAATTGTTAGCAAAGATGAAGCTAAAAATCTTTAAAGTTTTCCCTCACCTGATCCGAACAGTTGCCGATGATCATCACCTCCTGCAGGGCGAGGTGACTGGGCATCACCTTCTCCATGGGCGGAACATTGCCGGCGCTCATGCGGTGGCTGATCACCAGCGGAGTGTTGTTCATGTCCACCACGTTGACGATGTTGTCCGACTAAATAAATGGGAGAGAGAAGGAAAAGAAAAAAAGAAAAGTCATTAGAGCCATTTGCTGATAAATAATTGATAAGGGAAAGACAGAGGTGCTCCCGCTCTTCTCACTCACCTCAATGAAGACCTTAATCTCATTGAGCACCAGCGCCCACTCCAGCTGGTCGTCCGGGTCGTACGTCATCGTGTAGTCGTCAATCTGCTTGGCTAGTTCCTAGATTGCAGGAAAATAGAAAAAACAGGTAAATAAAATGCAAATAATTTCCCAGAACAAAAATCCTCCTCCCAGCTCACTTACACGAACCAAATCGCGCACAATCTTCATCTTCTTCAGCAGCAGACAGACGACGATGAAGCGGGCGTAGTAGCGCAGCTTCTTCACCATCAACTCCGCTCGCTCCTCCTTGCTGGCCTTGCTGTAGTAGCCACGGGTGCGAATGGCCGAGTAGAAGGCGTACGCCTCATTTAGGTAGTTGGTTTCGCTGGTGCGGAGGCTGCTCAAGAAAAGAGAGAAAAGGTTTCAATCAAGGCTGTTTTCAGTAAATATAAATCAGCTTGCTCCACTCACTAGTAGTGGTAGTAGAGCTGGCCAATCTTGGAGGCAATCTCCCCTATCTGCCACCGCTTCAGGCCGTACTTGGTGTCGAGGACCTGGCGGTGCTGCGACTGGAACTTCCACAGCTTCGTGAAGACGTCAAAGGTCCGCCCGAAGTAGGGCTGCCAGTGGGACTTGCCGTACTGCGGCAGGTCTCTGCTCAGGAAAGCGAAGAGAAATATTAGAAAATGTTTGAAAAAGGTATCAATCTTAAAATCGAACCTCAGGCCATTAAACATGTTCTTGGACTTGTCGAGGAGGTGGACAAACTCGGCGACAATCTTCTGCTCGTGCTCCTCCAGCGAGGCCATCTCAGAGAGGACGGCCATCTCGTCCACTACGGCGCCACCGCCTCCGCCGACGCCGTTGTAGGCGGCGCCAACACCACCAACACCGACGCCGCCAATTAAATCCACCGCTGCAGAGTTCAGCTCTAGTGCCGGATCAATGATTGGCAGGTGATTGTACGAGGAGGAGGAGGAGGAAAGGTTCTCGGGCACAATCGCTCCCAGCAGTTCACCGCCGACACCACCAGCACTGTGCTCCTGCTCCTGAATGCTGATGTACTCATTCAGCGTGTCCTGCGAGTCAAAGAAGTGCTGCTGGTCCTCTGAAGCAGAGTAGAAGTGGCCGCCGTGGTGGCCTGAAGAACCCAGCGCCGAGAGGGGATTTCTTTGCATCAAGATGTGGCAAAAAATTGAGACGGGAAAACTGGGCTTATAAAGAAGAATGAAAGAGATGACTTGAAGAGGACGGAAAAACGGTGAGGGAGAGGAAGAAGTTGAAGGGGAAGAAGAGGATAAATCAGCAATGACCTCCACTGAAAAGCACCGAGTGGATCACATTCAGAGTGATGAGTTGAATTAGAGAGAGAGATTGTTGGGGAAAGTTTTAGGAGTTGCTGGAGTTGTTTTTCTCTGCTCTACAAACACACTCACACTCGAGCACGTCTTCCAAGTTTTTCTGTTTTTGCTGCTGTCGGTTTGGGAATTATTATAATGAAGATGATGATGATGATGATGAGGGTAATGATGCAGTTTTACTTCTTCTTCCTCCTCAGACGAGTTCAAGTATCTGTAATGAAAAGAAAAAAACATGAACATAAGTTTGGAGCGTTTTAGAAGGTGAAAAATAAAGAAAAATTCAATGCCAGACGTGGCGGTGATGGCGGTAATTGCAACTTAATTAAATGAGTAGTAGTGTGCACTCCCTCTCACTCAATGGTGGCTTCCAATTAAAAACTAATGACGCAAAAAGTCAAAAAAGAAAGAAGTAGAATAAAAATAGTAAAGTAGTTTGGATCAAATGGAAGCTACAAACACTGTGTGTACAGTGTACACAGTGTTTTTGGGTTCTGCAACCCACAAACACAAACACTACACAGCAGTTGTGTGTGTGTTTACCAACTGAAGTAATTGAATCGCGGGCCAAGAATGAAAGAAAAAAAGAAAAGGAAAAAAACACGAGGAGATATTAGGCAACACGAATGTACCCGCGCCGCTTTCCGCGATCAGCTGTCTACAGTAAAAAAAAATAAAGCGCAAAAAAGAGGAAAAGTTCTGCCGCAAATCAGCGTCGCCAATCAAATCGATCAAATTTGAAATTGCCATCACACGCCCACAGACACACAGCGACAGATGACACCATGGGCGCGCACCTTGTACAAGAAGAGAAAAGAAACATTACACACAAAAACATGTGTGTAAAACTTGACAGGTGACACCACAACACCACACACTAAAGCGGTGTCCAGCTAAGGAGGAATTGAAAAGAAGAAGAAAAAACAACAAAATTTCAATCGGAAACAAAAATCATTGAAAGGTAGTACATACCACAGCAAAAAAGAAGAAAAAGAGGAAGAAGAATGAACCGACACACCGCAAACACAACAAAAACAAAAAGGTAAAATCCAGTGAACAAATTAAAGAGCCCCGAACACAGTTTTGCCCGTCTGCAATGGCCGACGGGCAGAAGATAAAAACAAAAGAACAAAAAGTAGATAGATAGAATCGAGGGTGCCCGGACACATGCGGCGACGGTTGCGGCAGCCGCGCACACCAACACACAGAGAAAGTTCAAGGCAAGAAAGAAAGAGAGAACGAAAGAATCGTTCAGTAACGATGGAGAAGAAAAAGCAGAAAAAATAGAGGGCTGAAAATCGCAGTCGGTGAGCAGTTCGGGCAAAGGAGCCGTACAACAGCAGCAGCAGCCGTACCAGAACGCAAGCGAGAGAGCAAATGAAGTCAAGGCGAAGAGCTTCGGCGATCTCGTTCAGGAGATGAGAAGAGAAGAGAGGTCCGAAGAGAAATTGGAGCAGTAAAACACACACACACACACATCCACTGAAACAGAGTCTCAATTGATGATGGGCAGAAAGTGAGAGAATGGGATAGAGTGGGAAACGGTTGTACACCGACACACACCAAAGCACAAATTGCTGATGTTCGGAAAGTACTCTCTCACAGGGCAAAAATGATGGCGGTGGTAGCGGTAGCGGCAGTAGGGTGCGCGATGAGATGTGCCAGTCGGCGGCGGCGGAAAACGCTTTAGTGCGGTCGGGAGGATGCAGCTGCTGCAGAAGGCTGCAGAAGGCTGCTCAAAAGCGCACGCTGCTGCCGTCGCCGCTGCACTTGGCAGACCAAGACTGTCTGCAGAGTGTGCTGTTCTCCCAAATTCTGCTCTCTTGCAACATTGTCAGAGAGCTGAGGAGACAGACGGGCAGACAGAGACAGAGGCTCTACCCGAGAGAATGCTATGGGGTAGTACCAGCAGTCGATTCGTCCGTGCTATATAGCCACAGCCAGCCAGCCCAGAGCACTTCTCACGGGCAGGCAGACAAGCAGTCCAAGTGCCAGACATCAAAGTGAGAGAAAGCCCATCACCAGGCAACCACGTTGGCAGCAGTGTGTCAGCACTGCTGCTGTCCTGACAGGAGAAAGAAAGGCAAAGCAAGTCTGTCAGCGGAAGCCAATGGGAAAGGGAAGGAGAGTGCCGGCGACTGGCGGTGTTGGCGGTTCAGCTGGCCGTACAAAGAAGGTACAATAGGTGGAAAACAATAAAAGGTAGCACACAAGGGGAAAGGGGGAACCTGTGCAAATGCTGTCGACAAAGATGACAACAGCAGCATTCATTCGGAGGGCTGATTAATCTGCCTGAGGGGCACAGAGGTCAACACAACAATCAACAACAGCCAAAGAGAGAGAGAGAGAGAGAGAGAGAGAGAGAGAGAGAGAGAGAGAGAGAGTGTCCCTCCTGTTGACAGACGTTCAGCAGTTCAAACACACAAGAAAGTTTGAATCCTGAAACAAAAGAGCTCATAAAACACACACAGTTAGTCAGTCAGTGAGCCAGTGAGACAATTGGCGCGATTCAATTGCTCTGAAAGGCCGCTGCTGCCGCTGCTGTACAACAGCACTAACAGAATTCATTGTCTCTCGCATGTGTGGTCACATAACACACATTTCCTTCTTTCAAGCGAATGCTTTCTGCAGTGGTAGTTAGCAAACTGAAACACACACACTCCTGATGCCCAATGTACAGCAGTAATGGTGGGGGGCAGTGTGGTCAGCTAATGGGCACTGCTAAAGTGGAAAGAGCGAGCGAGAGAGTTTCACTGACGGTTAGTTTCGCCCACTGACATACAGACAAACAGACATAGAAGGAGAAGAAGACCGAGAGACTCTGTGACGACAGACGGACGGCACTCACCGAAACACACAGACACACTCGATCAGTGTCCACGAAACCACAAAGCACTCTACACGACCACAACTGCAAAGCAAATATAAATCACTGCTAAATAATTGATACTCAATATGAAAGGCAGTGAGAGAGAGAGAAGGGAGAAGGGAGAAGCGAAAACTACTACCGAACAGAGCTGAACAAGCAGGAGAAATGGGCACCACAACACACACAGACACAAACTGCTTCGGCTGTTCATTTCGCTTCTGCTGGTGGTGTTCAGTGTGTTGTTGTTGGTCAGCCAGTGTAGGCGTACTAGTTCAGTACACCACCACAAGGCAAACATAATAAAACCAACAAACAGTAATAGGGTAGAAGAAGAAGAAGAAAATGAACATACTCTCTTCAGCTCAGCTCTGAAAAGGGTCAGCAGCAGCAGTGGCATTCATTTGGTATGCACGTATCGGAAGTGTGTGTTTGTGTGCTTGTGTTTGTGCATGTCTGTTGAATGAAGATCGTTCTTTTTGCAGCAGAACAACTAATGACAACAGCAGGAGGAGAAGAAAGGACTCCGAATTAGGGATGAGATGCAGAGAGTCCAGAGCAGAACAAAAAGAGAAACGAAAGCAGTGCCGATAATAATGCAAAATAATAATAATAAGAGAAAAAAGAAAAATGACTGCCGTCAAGTTCTGTCAAAAGTTTTCTGTCTTCTGTCTCAGAAAAAATAAAAATAAAAAGCAGCCAAAGCAGTCTTCAAATTAAACTTTAAAAATTTCAGACAGACATGAAATATGCACAAGGGGGTGAACTACTACTACGACTAAAGAAGAAGAAGAAGAAGAAAAAGAAGTTGAAAGTCTACTAAATAAAGCGTAAATCTAATCAGCAAAAGAAGAAGAAGAAGCAGAGAAGGCAGTCAAACTTGCTCTCGCTAGGGAAATGAAGACAAAACACACGAGCACCCAACTCGAGCGAAAACAAACCAAAACTTGCTTGCGAGGAGAACACATCCCTTCCCCATCTATTCCAAAAAGCTACCTTCAGCGCAACCAAAACTTTTGACAAACAGAGCAGTAGCAGAGGAAGAAGAAGACGACGACGGTGAAAAGACAAACACAAAGCTAAAAGTTGGTGCTGGCAGTGATCCCAGCGAAGTGACTAACAACCACCACAGCTAGATCACACAATTCGAGCTGAACTAGATGATAAGGCGACCAGACAGGCAGAGGAAGGAGAAGCCAAAGTAAGCAAAGTGCAAGTTCGGGAGAATCGAAAGAGATTCTGTCATAAAGACGTCGCCGAGGGGAAAGAGTAACTGCGAGAGAAAGAAAGAGAATGGCGCCCAACAACAGCAACTGCAGCAACCACATTCGACAGGCAATATTGCCCCTCCACTACTGGCCGAATTGTTTTGTTAGCACACCGCAGCCCACTCAGCAGGCTCCGAGCGCTGAAGCTCGTACGTTTACACTTCACCAGCACCACCATCAGCAGCATCCCTGGGCGAACACCACACACCACACACCACACACCGCAACTGCTTTCATTTGTGCTTACTTTGAGGAAAGCGCCTAATTGCCTGAGACGTGGGCAGTGTGCAGTGGTGGTGAGCAGGAGATGAAGAAAGGAGGAAAAGGAAAAGGAAAAGGAAAATGAAAGGGAGAGACTGAAAGAACCAGAACTGCGTGAAAAACCTCCTCCTCCTCCTCTTTGGTTCTGCAGTGGCGCGTGTCGCCGAGCAGCAGCAGCAGCAACGGTCTTTGAAAATCAATTTTCATTAGAAGGGAAGGCGGGGGCACAATGGCCGAGGATTCCGGAACGATGCCGGACTGAGCTGCTGCTGCTGCTGCTGCTCGAATGCTCAAGCCAAGTGTATAAGACTGTGTGTGAGAGAATGCGAGAGAAAAGTGTTCAGCCACAAAAAGAGGAAGCTTTCTCTGCGAGCAACACGCTGCTGCTGCTAATGCTCCATGTTATGGATGGGTGTTAAAGACACACACACATAAACACCCGAACCGAGCAGAAAAAATAAAAAAGTGTAAAAATGAAGAAAAGTGGGCCACGTCGAGATGACAGCGGCGGCAATTTCTGCCGGGCAATGAAGCTGAAGCTGCTGCTGTTGCTGCTGCCGCCTGCCAGGGAAAGCGTGAAAAAGCTAAAGTGATGCTCAAATTGTCCAGCTCTGGAGTAGAAGAAAAATAAAAGAGCTCATAACAACCACACTGCAACTGGCCGAAAGAGTGCCCACCAGAGTGCCGGCCCATTCAAAATGCAAAGCGATGGGCAGCGGTGTGCGCCCTGAATCTCAAACGAGGGAAATCGCTTTGCCGAACAGCAAAAAACGAGAAAAAATGAGAAAAAGAGGAAGAGTCGCGTTGGGCACATCACATCCCACATATTCCAACACACACACACAACAGGCACTTCAGGCTCTGGTGACCACCACTACCACTCTCTCTCTCTCTCTTTCAATTCTCCTCCCGGGAATTAGTTTTAGCAGCAGCAGCAGCAGCAGTAGAGAAGGCAAACATCGTCGGGCTAATTGAATTATAATTTAACAAACACACTCTCTCACACAAGCGCTCACTCAACATCGCTCCAATTAAAGGTAATCAGATGGGAGAAAGTGCCGATGCAGCAGCAGCAGCAACACGGCTGACAACACTACGGAATAAAAAAAGGGAATACACGGAGACAAGTGCCAGCCAGGCAGTAGCTTAGCATAGCTGAGGCAGCAGGAGTGTAGAGGCAAAGTCTGCCGCCTGAGAACACACACCAAGGTTGCCCAAAAAAAAAGAAGAAGCAAATAAAAGCGGCAAAAAGCGTCTTTCAAATTGATTTTATGCCCGGGCAGCAGCAGCAGCAGCAGCAGCGGTAGGTAGTGCACTGTTTTTTAATTCCCTCAAACTAACTAACTAGCAAAAACTAACCGACCGACTCAATTCGACTGCTGCTGTTGCTGCTGCTGCAGAATTCTCCAGAATGCCACCACCACCAAACAGGGCAAACAAATGGAGCTAGTTGGGAATGGGAATGGGAAAGTGCAATAGGGCAGAAGGTGAAAATGAAAATGAAAAATGCTAAGCAGAATGCTAAGAGCTACCACCGCTCTCTGCTCGATCAAGTCTCAATTAACTACCGTTGGTGGTGGTGGTGGTGGTGGTGGCGGTGGCACTTCTAGCGAATATAATTTGCGCTCTTTTACTCGCACTTATTAGCTGGAGATCTGGGGATCCGTCGCAGCACAAGGCTCTTTTGACACAACAGCAGTTGAGCAAACAAATCGATAAATAACGTCAGAAGGGAGAGAAAGAGAGATCGCGACAGACAGACTGAGACGGCAGACAGACAACCCATTTGTCGGTGAAGTGCGGCATTTCCAAAAGTGAGCAACACACACTACTTGGAGCAGAAAAAAGAAAAACAGCAGAAGAAGAAGGCAAAGTGCCGATTGCAATTAAACTTGGCGAGGCAACTTGGCGCGCTTCTGTGGGCACAAGCACACACACACACTAAAAGCAGTTGCAATTGAATTGGAAATCAGAAAGCAGAGCACCGAAAGCGAGGGCACTTTGGTTTCAATTAGAGGCAGAGGGAGAAAGTGCCTAGATCAAGTGCCCGTCTAATAGCGCAAGCAAATAGAAAAAAATGGGCTTTTCAGCCCGCCCACACTTACCTTGATGTTGCCTGTGGAGTTGGCCGCCACCAGGACGTTGCTGCCCGGGCGCCAGCAAATTGCGCTCACAAAGTCCGTCGACTCGTCCTTCGTCTCCTGCGACTTCAAAGGTCGGAAAAAAAGGTTAAAATCTTAAAAAGTAACATCAAACCCCCCCCAACCACAACCAACTCACAATAATGCGCTCAAAGCAGTAGGAGAGCATCTGCCGCTCGATGCCCTTGTAGTAGACGTAGAGGGAGTTGTTCTCACTGCCGCAGGCAATGTAGTCCTCATTCGCCGTCAGCCCCACGAAGTTCTTCTCATTGAGGTGGCCGGTGTAGGAGCGGCGGCAGCTGGGCGGCGCCTCCGTGCTCCACAGCTTGATCTGACTGTCGGTGCTGGCCGAGACCAGCTCGTGGCGGTTGAGGAACTTGACGTAGCTGACCGCCTTCCGGTGCTCCTTGAAGACGGTCAGCGGCGAGCGGGTGTTCCGCAGGTCGTAGTAGTAGACGCGGTGGTCCGCCGAGCCGTACGCCAGGTGGTACAGCGACGCCGGGTTGAACTTGACGCTGCAGATATTTGCACTGCTGGTGAGCGTGGTGATGCTCGAGTCCATATTGGCCGACCACAGTTTCACCTTCCCGTCATCCGACCCGCTGGCCACCAGGTTAATGTCAATCCGATTAAAGTCGACGCTCCAGCAGCGCTTCTCGTGCTCCTGGTAGACGGAGAGCTTCTTCCCCAGGAAGGCGTCCCAGAGGATGACGCTGCCCTCGTAGTCGCTGGTGGCCATCATCGCCTTGAAGTAGCTGTTCCAGCTCAGACAGCTAATCTTCGAGGTGCAGTCAATCTCATTGACGGGGTAGTTGATGCCGAGGGCGTCCTTCACCACCGCCGCGTAGTCGAAGATCTTGATCTTCTTGGCGACGCCGGCGATGGCGAAGAACTCCGCGTCCTTGTCGAACTCGATGCTCGAGACGATGTTATGGACGACGAACTCCTTCGCGTAGCTCAGCGAGGCCAGCGGGCGGAGGTTGCTGAAGTGCGTGAACTTGGTCAGCGTCTCCTTGAACTCCGTCAGCCGCTGGCGGGCGTCCTTGTGGTGGAAGGCGTCCTCCTGGAAGCGGTTGAAGTAGTTCTTCTCCAGGTCGTGAAAGTAGAAGTTCATCTTCTTCCGGCGGACGTTGAGGTAGGACTCGGCGCGGTGCTCCGCCGCCTGCCGCTCCGGCTCGCTGTGCTCGCACTGCCCGAAACCGAGCGAGTTGAAGGTGGGCACAAAGTGGGGCGATTTGCTGAAGGCTGCGGCCGTCCGGGACATCCTACTACTCATGTCCTCCTCCGACAGCTGTTCAGAAGTTTCGGAGAGTTCAGTTGAAGGAGGTTGCGGCCGATGAATGCGATGGTCGTGGTGGTAGCTGCTGCTGCTGGGGTTTGCGGTGATGGAAGTTGAGGCTGCTGCTGTTGTAGTGGAGGCTGTCGTCGAAGTTGAAGCTATCGTCTGCTGATTAAAGTCCACCTGGAAGCCATTGCTCGAAGTGCCTGCCTCATCACCGTCGCTGGAATGCTGCTGCTGGTGCTGCTTATCACGAAGTGCCTCGCGGTCGGCGCTGCTCAGCGGCACGGCCTGGTCGCCGCTGCCGCTGTCGGAGAGAATGGGCGACTCGAGGACTCCTCCTTCACCACCACCACCGCCCTCAGTCTTCATCATCTCCACCAGCGTGTCGTAGTCGTCGGTGACGTTCTTCACGTCGCGCTGCATCTGCTCGAACTGCTCCGACTTGTGCTTCAGGGCCCGCTCGAGGAACTCCTTCAGCAGCTCGTTCTGCTTCGTTTGGATGTTCTGAAATAGAAGACGCATTTTAGATTGAGCAACAAACAGTATCGCCTTTTTTCGGTTACCTCCTCGAGGCGGCTCTTCTTTGCCTTGAGCAGCTCCACCAGCTGGTTAACCTCCGGCAGTGAAAGCTCCTCATGCTTCTCCAGAAAGAGCGCCTGCAACTCGGAGGGGCTGTCTGATGACAGCTCTTTAAACTGGTAAAAAAGTGGTGATAAATAAGTAATCGAGTTCAGAAAAAGATTTTTCTAGATTAGCTTACCCTTTGTATCTCTTGCTGCTTTTCAATTTTGTACTTGGATATTAGCTCGTTGACTGTATTATGAGTAAAAAAGAGTGATGATGAGGAGCAGGTTGCAGCCAAAAAACGATTCTATGTCATTTCATCGCAACCTTTTCATCGCGAGCCATTTCATCGCAAGCCTTTTCATCGCATGCAAACTAGCAGGGGGGCTCCTAGGCCCCCCTGACCCTCTGTATTACTTTAACTAACAAAAAAGTTGCGATGAAAAGGTTTGCGATGAAATGGCTGCGATGAAAAAGCTTGCAATGAAATGATTGCGATGAAATGTCTCTCTACCCCAAAAAACATGAGAAAAAGGCGCTTACGTAAAAAATTAGGATAAAAGTGCTCGACGTTGAAATTGCACTGCGGACATCGATTGCTGTCGACGAGGGCGTCGGTGATGCACTTGTAACTGTGAACAGTTAAAATATGTTTACTTGCTTGGCAAAATCACCAATCATCCCTTACCAGAAGGTATGTCCACACCGGGTGACATGCGCCTCCTCGAGTATATTAAAACAGATAGGACTGAAAGGAAAAAGAAGAAAAATCAGAAATCACGTCCTTGAATTTTAAACAACAACAACAGCAGCAGCTCTTACCAGAGAAAGTGTTCATGGATTTCCCGCATCGAGTCGGGTAGGCCATTAGGAACTTTGCGCTTTAAGCTCGCCGAGTTTCGCACCGGTTCATTGGTTCGGGTGGCGGCGGCGGTGGCCACGGCCGCCGCCGCAGCCGCCGCTGCTGCCGCTGAGGTGGAGGGCATGCTGTGGGGAAGGTGGTGGTGGTGGTGGTGGTTGACATTGGACATCTTAATGTGAGGTTATTATTCAAGTGAGGAGTTGAGTATCACGAGTAGAAGAGAGATTAGATGAGATCAGGTAGATTTGTACTGTAGGGTGAACAGCGAGTGTGTGTGGAATGAGAGGGGTAGGTAAGGTCGATTTGTGATCTTCTGGGGTGGTCACGATTGTGCAAAAAAAATAGTAACTAGAGGAGTCTTCTTCGGTCTTTGAAGAAGAGGATCTCCAAAGAAGATCTCTCAATTTGAGAGAGAGAAATAGAAACTGAAGAGAGGAAGAGTGAATCCGGCGCCCAGTGCTTCCACACAAACACAACAAAGAGGACGTCCTCTACGAGCGGGCCTCACTTTTCGCGCACTTTTCGCTTTCGGCGAGTTGTCCCTCCATTTTTTGGTGTTGAACGAAAATGACCGAAATCGAAATTCAAGTTTCGACAAAGAAGTTTTTGTTCAAAATGTGACTTTTTAGAAGGTAAGTTTTGCTTTATTTTGTCATCATCATTAGGGATGATTGCTAACGTTACTTTAATTCCTAAAAACACAGTGTTACTGATCTGGAGTTCAGAGAAACCGATATGTTGCACTTTTGTTTTTGGCAGTTTTTAGGACCTTGAATTCGCTTTCAAAGAAACTCGATACATTGCAAATCGGGTAAGTACCAGCACCACCAGCAGGCTAAGGCATTTTATACACTTTCTCCCCCCATTGCAAATACTCTGCCCATTTACTAGCAACGAACTTTCTAATTGCCGCACTAAAACCGATTTTATTTTCCTTTAATAGATTAATTGACTCAATCTCCCCTCTCTTTATGATTTTGCGCTCCTCCAATCGAGAAGAGCTTCACCAATCCACCGCAGTCGATTTAAATTGCGTCGCTTCGTAAGCCGTAATCTCCCTCTAATTCCTCCTTCACTCTTGAACACGGGTAAGCCTTAGTTCAAAAACGACGAAGACAACGACAACAACGACAACAACAGCAGGGAAAACATGAACAAGCAAGACTTGAACATCACTTGGCGCCCAGTGTGATGTGATGCAATCTCAAACAGAGAACCAAACACAAGCAGCACACAAACAATGCCGTTCTCTTCGAGTTTGCACCGGCAATTCGAGGCGCATGCTGCTGCATTCTGCTAAACTCTGCTGTACAGCAGTTGCAGACTGTATAAAAGAGAGAGCCGTGAGTAGCAGCCATTTGTCTCGGACGCGCCGTATGTGTGCAGTCTGTGTTTGGTTGTGCCTGTCTGCCCGCCGCATCCATCCATCGCCCACTACCACCACCACCACTGCAAATATATTGAACTTTGGAGAAGCTGTGCGATGCTTGCCTGCCTGCTTTCTGTTGTATCGCCATCACCGTCGCCGTGCCACCAGTAAACTTTTGCTCTCTCCTTCTCTTTATCATTCCACAGCAGCAGCAGCAGCAACACCGATCTCGATTCCACGACGATTCTAGTCGTAAATTTTTGTTGTCGACACTAACTGTGGCAGCAACTGTGGAAGAGGAAGAAGACGAGGAGTTTCTGAGAGCTTCTGTCTGTCTGCGAGTCTTCTCGTCTGCTGCTGCTGCTCTTCAGCTGCAACTTTAAACACACACACACACGCCAACCATTGCACAACTGAACCAGCTCCAGAATCGGCAGCGGCACATTGTGCACACACACACACACATTTGCATTCGATCTGTGCTACTTGCGCCCTGTGAGCAGCCGTCGTCGTACAAGGCCGCCGCTGTCATGCCTTGTGTACAGCAGCAGCGGGCAACATCAAATCACGCTACAACTTTGCTTCAAGAGTAGTAGTTCAGCAGCAGTTTTACGATCAGCAGCCCTCGTACGAAAGTGTATGTGGGCATCGCCACTGGTCCATGCATGCACTTACGACGGCGGCGGAGTCACCAGAGGCAGTCATTAATTTCCTCTCATTCTCGACTCTATTCTTCTTATTCTTCAACTTCATCTTCAACTCCTCTCGTATTCAGCTGCCTCTTCACTATTATTATCGTCTCTAATTTCTCAGGCGCGAGCACCCGTCGTCTCTTCAATCAAAGTACTCTCTCTCTCTCTCTCGCTTCAGCTGAGATGTTTGCACTACTACAACTGCCTCTTAATATCCCTAATGCTCACTTGCCTTCTTAGCTCTCTGATGATTGTCTGCATTGTGTAATCTTTCACTGTACAGCAGCTCGGCGCGTAGCGTCCTAGCCGCCTTCCCGCCCCTTCTTTTGAGGGGCTCTCAAGTTAGTCAGTCAGTTTGGCAGTTCTTCATTACCACACAGATGCTGCTGCTGCTGCAGCTAAAGTTGCTCCAATTTGTCCCTCAATTGACTGACTTTTTTCTGAGCTGCTGCTGCTGCTGTCTCACTGAACTCAATGAAAGTCATTAGTCACACACACAAGACAGTCTGCTCCATCTTTGCCATCACTGCTAATCACTGCATTACATCTTCACTACTTTTTGCTGCTTCATAACGTACACAGTGCCTCTTCACTTACCAGAACTCTGCACACATTCTCATTATCATCATCAACTCTCACTCCACATCTTTCCATTGTGCTGCTCTACTAATTTTCCCCCCTCTTGTGGCAAAAAGTTTTTGCCAACCGCGCACCATCAAATTTAAGCCATCAAGTCAGAGAGAGATTATCAGCGGAAATATCTACCTACCAGTGCACTTTTTCAGCCAAGAATTTGTCTACTACCAAAAAGATGCAACATTGCGACTTCTGCTATGATGATTCACTAGCAGTTTACTAATCATTTTGCAGCCTCAATGGACGTCGACGAGCTGACCGGCGCTGGCGTGACCACTCTCCTAGGCAGCATGGCCGCCACCGGTCTTAGCAGCAACCTTCGCAGTCAACAGCAGCAGCAGCAGGGCAGCAGCTCTCTGTGCGATTCTACGGGCACTACCCTGGAACGTGCACATCATCGAAGCCATCATCATTCTCGGCCACTGCACGGGCGACCCTCGATGCTCACCCGAGAGGACAGCCACAACACCAACAGCTCGGCGAAGGAGGACGACGGCGAAGAGGAAGAGGAGGAGGACAACGATGATGATGAGGAGGAGGAAGAAGATTTAGATGATGAACTGGCGGAGGAGCTAAGGAAGAGCTTTAGTCGCAAACTCAAGAAGAAGAAGACGGAGAATGAAAACATGAGCGAAGGAGGCGGTGGTCGAGGAGATAGCCAGCGGAGCACTGGACAGCTTCAACAGCAACAGCAGCAACAACAAGGAGCCTTCAATCAGTTCAAGCCGCTGACACTGACTGAAAAACGCTTCCTCCTCGCCGTGGTCAGAGGCGACCAGCCCGCAGTCAGGCGGTAAGTCTACCCCAAAGGTCTTTATTTAAAACCCCTAAAATTCCCCCCTCCTTTCTTACAGCCTAATTCACGAATCACGCCCCCAAGAGCTGAACATCAACTGCTGCGACCCCCTGGGCAGGAGTGGCCTGCTGATGGCCATCGACAATGAGAACCTGGAGATGATTGAGCTGCTGATTGACGCCGGCGTCGAGATGAAGGACGCACTGCTGCACGCCATCAACGAGGAGTTCGTGGAGGCGGTGGAGCTGCTGCTCGACCAGGAGAGCGTCACACATACGCCCGGGACGCCTCATGTAAGTGAGCTGAATTTCAAAGTTTTTTATAATTAACAAAGCACTTCTTTTGGCAGTCGTGGGAGAGCACCGAGTGCGAGACCTTCACCAGCGACATTACGCCGCTGGTGCTGGCCGCCCACCGCAACAACTACGAGATCATCAAGATACTACTCGATCGCAACATTTCCCCGGTACGTCTTTTTCCCTGCTTTATCTTTTGATTGACCTCTAGGTGATTAGAGCGAGAAATTAATTAGTCAGCGAGGAGGGGGCTCAGTTCAATTGACAAAGCTAATGCTCTCTCTCGGTTTCGCCCAATCAAAATCTAATTAGAGCAATCTTTTTCTCTCTGATCCCTGTGATTCTGATTGATCCCCGTTGTATTGCCTTTGCCTTTTCTCTTTCAATTTCCCTCTAATGTCTAATTCCTCCCGGAACACATGCACACAATTCTCTTCTCTTCTTTCTGCAGATTCCCGCTCCACATGACGCCCGCTGCGGCTGCAAGGAGTGCCTCGCTGCCAGCAAAGAAGGTTTGTCTTGTGCATTCTTCTCCTCTTTTTTCATTTCATTATTTGTACTTTATTGGCATTTTTTCCCAATCATTTTATTCTCATCGATACGCCACTGATAGACTGCCTGCGCTACTCTCGCTCGCGCATCAACGCCTACAAGGCGCTCTCCTCGCCCTCGCTCATTGCCGTAAGTGCCCGAACTGTTGTTCTATTAATTTTATTTGTTAATTTTTAATTTTTATTTAATACAGCTCTCCAGCAAGGACCCCATTTTGACGGCTTTTGAGCTGGCCTGGCAGCTGCGTCGCCTTTCAGTCCTCGAGCCGGAGTTCAAGAATGAGTACCTCGCCCTGCGAAAGCAGTGTCAGATGTTCGCCACTACACTGCTCGACCACACGCGCACCTCGGAGGAGCTGGAAGTGAGTGAGAACTCTTTGAGCAAGTTCTCTTTCTATTCGAAGAGAATTTCTGCTGATCACTGCAAAATTCTCTTTCTATTCTATCACTTTCCACTTTCACCCTTTCACCCCTCTTCTTCATCATTTAGCTACTGCTCAACTACGACCCGAACGGCGACCCGCTAGAGAATCACGACAGAATGCAATTGTCCCGCCTGAAGCTGGCAATTAGCGTTCGCCAGAAGATGGTGAGTTGTAATGGGCGGCTGATGTTCCCCGATGTTTACGTAATTTCCTTTATTTCCCCTTCTTTAGTTCTGCGCCCACGCCAACGTTCAGCAGCTGCTCGCCAGTATCTGGTACAAGAGCGTGCCCGGCTTTCGCCGGCGGAACATCGTCGCGCAGACGCTGCAACTGATCGGCATCGGTGCGCTCTTTCCGCTGCTCGCCCTCGCCTACATCCTCGCCCCTCGCTCCGCCCTGGGCCGCTTCACCAAGAAGCCCTTCATCAAGTTCATCTGCCACTCCGCCAGCTACGTCTCCTTTCTCGGTAAGTCGTCGAGTAGAGTGTCGTCTTTAAATTATTCGGTGTACTTGTGTCAATTCTCGGTGTCAGTGCACTTAAAAAGCACAGCACAACTAAAACTTGAAACCAGTGCTGAGAGTGTGTTTATGTCGGGGTTGCATAACAGTGCATGCCAAATGCTCTTACACAGCGGGGAACTCACAGCTTTGGATATTTGATCGGTTTTGTGCTGTGTGTGTGTGTGTGTGTGTTTACACTGCAGCTGTCGTCTCCTCTTCTTCATTTTCTTAATTTTCATTTATTCTCCTTTTTCCACTTTAATTGCCCCCATCAGTTCTTCTGATGCTCGCCTCGCAGCGGATTGAGAACAACCCCTTCTTCGGAAGTGGCTTTCTCTTTAATGTCTCCTCAACGTCTTCCACTGCCACCACCACCACAATGCCATCCTCATCCTCATCAATGCCATCACCGTCTTCCAGCAGCAGCACCACCATCGGCGGTGCGAATCTCTCCAAAAGGTTTGTGTGATTAGTGTTTGTGATTTAGTGTTTACACAAATGTGATTAGCCGAGGGGAAACAAATCTCTCCTTTTTTTCCTTTCTGATTGATCTTTTTCTTTTCTTTTTTTGCAGAGGAGCACTGCCGTCGTATATTGAACTCGCCATCATCGCCTGGGTCTTGGGTAATAGCAATCGAGGCGAGCAATTAACTCAATCATTGAACTAACAGTTTCTTTCTACAGGCCTAATCTGGAGTGAAATCAAGCAACTGTGGGATCTGGGCATCAACGAGTACATGAGCGACATGTGGAACATTCTCGACTTTATCAAGTAAAGGAAAATATTTTTAGAAATCACCGTTTAAATCATTTTTTCCTTCTCCCTAGCAACTCACTGTACGTGGCGACGATCACCCTGCGCGTCATCGCCTACTACCAAACGCAGCGGGAGATCCAGTTCGGGACCATCATGTACGACAAGCGGCAGATGTGGGACGACTTCGACCCGATCCTCCTCTCGGAGGGCCTCTTCGCCACCGCCAACATCTTCAGCTCGCTGAAGTTGGTGTACATGTTCTCGGTCAATCCCTACCTGGGGCCGCTGCAGATCAGCCTGGGGCGGATGGTGATCGACATTCTCAAGTTCTTCTGCATCTACCTCCTGGTGCTCTTTCCCTTTGCCTGCGGCATGAACCAGCTGCTCTGGTGAGCATTTTAAGGTCGTGGGTTTACAAGGTTTTAATTTTCTCCTTTTCATACACAGGTACTACGCCGAGATGGAGAAGCAGACGTGCATGGCGCAGCCGATGATGCTCGGCGGCAATCAGACGGGCTTCCCCGCCGAGGCGCTGCACCCTGATGCCTGCGTCAAGTGGCGGCGATTTGCAAAGTAAGTAACTTACTTTTTAGAACTTTTTACTAATTTCTTTTTTGCTTTCCCCCAGCCTCTTCGAGTCTGTTCAGACGCTCTTCTGGGCCACCTTTGGCCTCATCGACCTAGATGTTTTTGAGCTGACGGGTAATTAGGTAATTTTTGAAAAGCTGAATTTTATTTTTCTATTTTTTCTCACAGGCATCAAGAGCTACACTCGCTTCTGGGCGATGCACATGTTCGGCGTGTACTCGGTGATCAACGTGGCCGTTCTACTGAATCTGCTCATCGCCATGATGAATCACTCCTACCAGCAGATTAGTGTACGGCGGATTTTAAAGGGGATTTTCAGCAAAGTTTTTAACTCTCTTTTTTCCTTTTTTTCAGAAACACGCCGACAAGGAGTGGAAGTTTGCGCGGTCTAAGCTGTGAGTTTTAAAATGATTGATTTATTTACGATTTAAAATCTCTCGCCTTTTTCAGGTGGATGAGCTACTTCAGCGACGGCGCCACCGTCCCGCCGCCCTTCAACATTATCCCCACGCCCAAATCGCTGGCCTACGCCTTCCGATGGGTTTTTCGCTTTTGTCTAGGGCAGACGAAGCGGGCAAAAAGCGAGGCGATGAAGACAATCAGGGTCCGGCAAAATCTAACCATTTTTTACTTTGAAACCAATATCTTTTCATCTTTTTTTCAGAGAAAACAGCGCAAGGCGAATGAGCGCGACTACAAGTACCAAACGGTATATAAAGAGCATTTTTATTTTCTCAATTTTTAACCATTTTTAAACCCCCTTTCCCTCCATCAGATGGTCCGCTCGCTGATCCGCCGGTACATTCTCAATGAGCAGCGAATTCAGGAGCGGCAGCGCAGCGTCACCGAGGACGACTGCAATGAAATCAAGCAGGACATTAGTGCGCTGCGCTACGAGCTGCTGGAGATGCTGCGCATCAGGGATGGAAAAGGTAAGTTTGAAAACTTTCTTATTAACTTTTTTAACTTTTTAATTTTTAAGACTCCAAATCAGGTCAAGGCACAAGCGGTGGCGGCCTGGGTGGCAGCCACTGCAACACCGGCAACAGCAGCCACTTTGGGCGGAAGAGTCGCCAGCGGGAGCGCCGGCTCGGCTTCAACTGGGACTTCCTGCAGATGGACCGCGTCACGGCGGCGAGCTTCGACGAGGGCGAGGACCTCTTTGATCAGTCGGTGGGCGGGGGCAGTGGGACGCTGGCCAGGGCGGGCAGCACCACCAGCTCGACCAAACACGGCACACATGGCCATCACCACCACCACAACAAGTCGCCCTCCACTTCGACGAGGAGCAAGTTCAGTCGGATAGCGCAAAACATTGCCAGCAAGCGGAGGGGAGGGGCAAAGTGGCGGGCGCTGATTGAGGCGACGAGGAACAAGGTGGGGAAAACTTTTGTCTATTTAAATATAAATCAAACCCTTTTGCCAACATCTTCAGGTGATTCCCTTCTCCCGAAGTCAGGACTCGATGGACTCGAATGAGGTCCGCGGGGGAAGAGGAGGAGGTCCTAGTGGTGGTGGTGGTGGTGATAACACGGACACCTCAAACCAGGCCATCAACGAAAACGTGGGCGGCGGCAGCAGCAATCGCTCAATGAAGCTCGACGCGGACGTCCGCCGGCAGATCTACGCCCTCAAGCTCGAGTCGGTGTCGCTCAGTCAGCCGGCGCTGCAGAGCAGCTCAGTGTCGGCGGCCTTTTCCGCTGCCACAGCCGCCGCCGCCGCGTCTTCAAGCAACCAAGGCGGCGGCAATCCTAGGCCAGCAAAGCCGCTCTCCACCATTGCCACCACCAAAACGGGCGGCAGCTCGTCGAATCCGAAGCAGGCAGAGGCCAGTAATGCCGTCGTGCAGACTAAAGTGCTCGACAGTAAGAGAAGAGGAAGTGCTAATGTCGCAAGTGGAGGAGTTGGAGGTGGTGGAAGTGGAGTTAGCGGTAGTGGAGGCAATGGAGGCAACGAAAGCGGCGGCAGCGGTGGACCAAAGATGCCCTGTGATATCATTACCATGAAGGCCAATGACTGGATTTGAGTAATTTGATGCTTTCCTGAACTGTGTGATCTCCTTTATCAGCAAAACTGTCTTTTTCTACTGTGAGTACATCATTTTGAGCTTGGCTGGTCTAATGTTTTTGGTAGCGCTAATACTTTCTCTTTATCATCTGTAGTTTTATGCAATCTTTTCTACGACTCTTCTACTACTCTTCAATTCAAGTGCTGAAGAGAGTGACTTCTCTACGGCGCCCTAATCTTCACCGAGTCCAGCCAGTAGGTAGTGATGTTCTTCTTCTCCTGGTTTTTTGAGTGGAAAGAGGAGTCAGAAAATTGACTCAATCAAAAAGTTTTGCTTTCTCACTCACCTTTGTCTCCATCTCGCCGCGCTTGCTCAGGCAGAAGATGTTGAAGGTGTCGAGGAGCTGCTTGCAGCTCTCCGAGACGTGGATCTTCAGCGGCTCGCCTACCCAAAACACACAAAAAACGACAATCAAGTACATGAAAAAACAATCGCTAAATCCACTCTTACCGGTGCTCTCGAGGAAGGCGGCGGTGTTGACGGTCTCGCCGAAGACGAGGTACTTGGGCATCTTCACGCCGACGACGCCGGCGGCGCAGGCGCCGCTGTGGGCGCCGATGCGCAGACGGAGCTTGGTCTTGGGCAGGTGGCGGATGATGAACTTGTCCACCGTCTCCAGCATCTCGATGGCCAGCAGGGCGATCTCCTTGGCGTGCTGGTTCCCGTTGCGCAGGGGGACGCCCGAGGCGACCATGTACGCGTCGCCTAAGGAGAGGAAGAAAGAATGAAAGTCCACATCTCAACAATCACCACAACTCACCAATGGTCTCAATTTTGTAGGCGTCAAACTGGCTGATGAGCGCATCAAAGATCGAGTAGAGGTCATTGAGGAGGTTCACCACCTGCAGCGGACTGGACATCGAGGAGATGACGGTGAAGCCGACGATGTCGCTGACGAAGACGGTGACCGACTCGAAGAGCTCCGGCGGAATGGGCCGCCCTGCCTTCAGCTCCATCGCCACCGCCCGGGGCATGATCTGGTAGAGGAGCTCCTCCGTCCTCGCCTGCTCCTCCACCATCAGCTGCGTCTTCTCCTCCACCAGGCGCTCCAGGTTGGCGCTGTACTGCTCCATCCGCTTGAGGAGGTTGTCGAGGAAGTTGCTGCTGCTGACGCCGCGGCTGATCTTCCGCAGCACTGGCTTCAGCTTCACGAAGTCCGGCCGCTTGCTAGGGTCCTCCTGCCAGCAGACATTGACCACCTTGATCAGGCTGTTGGGGCAGTCGGCGGAGACGATCTCCGGGCGGAAGGGCGGGACGATGCCCATGCGGACGCGGTCGAGGACCTCGCCCGGCTCCAGGGCCTTCTCCTTGTGGGCGGTCTCGTAGGGCTGCAGGCGGGTGATGATCTCCTTGAGGATGACGGCGAAGGCGTAGACGTCGCCCGCCTTGGAGCCGTGGTTGATGGGGTCCGGCGAGCGGAGGTGTTCTAAATGGAGCCCAAAGTAAAGAATGTAAACAAAGCTCAAAATACTAGAAATCGAAATCGAAGCACTCACCCGGAGCCGTCCAGAAGAATGCCCGCGGATTGATGGTCGCCTCCTTGCTGACCTGCTTGTGCAGACTGCGCAGCCCGTAGTCGGTGATCTTGACCATGAAGCGGCCGTCGATGACGCAGTTGGTGGACTTGAGGCGGCCGTGGAAGCCGATGGGGCTGCTGTGCAGGTAGATCATCCCCTCGACGATGTCGCTGATGATGCTGTAGCGGAAGGTCCAGTCGACGTCCAGTTTGCCTGACGTGGAAGGAGAGGAAGAGGAGGTGAAGGCGTACGTTCGACGGTGGTGCGAGGTGGAAGCGCCCTGCTCTAAGTAATCGTCTATTATCGTCTGCCCCCTCCGACTGATACCTTCATCGAGGATGTCCCGCAGGCTGCCGCGGATCATCAGCTCGGTGACGATGGCGGTGTTCACGTCGTCCATGCACAGGCCCAGGAATCTGGGAAGAAAAGTTGTGAAGTTAGAATGCAGAATGCAAAACAAAATCAAAAACCTACCTGACCAAGTTTTCGTGCCTTGTATCGCGGATCTAATAAAAATAAATGAGAAAGTTTTTATCACGAGTCTAAAATGGAGTTGCTTGAGTGAGGATAAGGACCGAGATTGAGTATTGCACATCAGATGTAGTGTGGTTGTACTGATTGTTTCGATGGGCAACTTTTTAAGGATCACACAACATCGTAGGACAGACAATGAGTTCAGCACAAACAATAACCAAAACAGTCAATCAACCTGCTCTTAAACGAAAGCCTCTCTACCTGGCGAAACTCTACGAGCATCTTTCGGTTCATGGTGATGCGCTTGATGTTCAGCGGCTTGTAGGCGACCTTGATGCCGCGCCAGCTGCCGACGATCACCGAGTCAAATTGGCCGGCGGCGCTTACCTGCAAACGAGAAGAAGAAAGATTTAAAATGAGATAAGATATCAAAAGGATCCAAAAAGAATCTAGAAAGATCCATCATTCCAGAACGTCATTTGTGAGCGGTGCGCAATTTTAGCAGCGCGACGCCATTTGTGGAACAAAAACGCGGCGTGCTTCAGTTCTTTTTTCAGTTCTATTTTGGTTCTCAACCAGATCACATCTCTAACTCCAAATGTGAGTAATTTCTATTTTCATCTTTTCCCCAAAGTCTCATAATCTCTTTGTTCTCTCTCTCACCAAAGACGTCGCCATGGACATTTGCGTGTGGGCCCGGTTGCTGGACGCCTTGCCGGAGCGCATCGCAAAGTCATCTGAGGTCGTCAGCTGCGAGAGAGAGGACTTGTTGCCGCCGGCGCCGCCTCGGTGCGTCGGGAAGATGATCTCATTGTAGTCGAGCTGCCACCAGTTGCTGGCTAAGTCGGCCTCGGAGCGGATCCGCTGAAGGACGAACCAGACGATGGCCGCGGCGGAGCCTCCGGCCACCAACAGGCTAAGAAGAATGGCCGCCCACACTGGTATCAGTTCTGATGGAGAAGAGAAGAAAAAGAAATTTTTTGCCGAAGAATACAACGGATTAACATGGATAGTAAAGGTAGGTGGCCATTTTTTCTTCTTTTATACGCGATAGAATAGGCTTTCAAGTTCATTTACCCCGTTCCTGGCAGTGTAGGGCCTCGCCGCTGTAGCCGCAGTAGGGCACGTCGGCTGGCGCTCTGTTTGTAGTTAAAAGTAAAGGGTGGAAAAGTATTGGATGATAAAAGGTTTTTGATGTCAGGGCAGTGTCTTTGACAACACTTCAGCTAATACTTTGCTACTTTGTACTCTTGCGAGTTTTTTAATAATTGTTAGGTTTTAGAACCTCTGTGATTTTGGAACTTGCAAGTATTGTTCTCCCACTCTATTTAGAGTGGCGTATCTCACTGTAGTGAGTTAGTTATTCTCTACTTTTAGTTGAATAAACCTTATCTATCAGCTCACGCTCTCCCTGCCTTCTAACAATAATACTCACGCTCCGCCTGGCCAGTGAATGACGACGTTTGGGTTCTTTTCCACCTGTCGTCGTCGGCCGTAGTAGGTCAGCACCGACTGCATCATGCCCGTCTCGGGGGAGAAGTCTGTGTTTTGTTTTGATTTGATGATTTGATTATTTGCTATGATAAGAGTGTTAACGCCTACCGCTTAGAGTGTAGTCCAGCTCCCGATCGCCGTTTTCATTGATGTACAGATCGCCAGTGAGTCCTAAAGTTGAGCAAGTTTATTTTAGCGAAAAACTACTTTTTTACCACTCTTACCATCAGTGAAGACATTGTCCCAGAGCAGTTTGCGAATCTTCTCATTGTGCGTAATGTTCTCGTGCAAGTGTAAGGATTTATTATGTGCCCAGGCGTAGATGACTATGGCATCGTAGAAGGCCGCCACCAGGGGGTTCACCTTTGCAAACCAATCAGTACTGCCGTTAGCAATTTCCTGACTTGTTCTACTTCTTCCACTACTACTACGACCACCACCAACGTCTGCTTCTACGGTATCTAGTGCTGTAGCCGAATGACCACCTACATTGACGGCGGCGGTTTTGCCACCAGTGCCGCTCTGCTGCGCCGCCACCGCCCGGTCGGCCACCTTCGCGGCGAAGAGGTTGTACTCGGCGCTGACCGGGACGCGCACCGCCAGCGAGAGAAAGGACTCGTACATCAGCTTCGCCTTGCGGTTGTTCTTGTCGCCCACCTTGTACCAGCTGAAGTCATTCGCCTCGCCGCTGTTGCGAATCAGCTCGACGCCGATGAAGGCGTACCTGGGGAGTTGATTGTTTAGTAGTTGAGCTTATTTTGTTTGTAGCTTTTTTGCGAAATACTCACTCTCCATTGTTCATGCCCAGGTCGTAGGCCTTGATCAGGAAGTTGCGACTGATCTCGCCGTTGGTCAGCAGGATAAAGACTGTTTAGGGAGAAATTGGCGTTATTTCGACAACCGTAGACACACACTTTTTTCCTCTCGCAAACCTCGAGACGCCTTTTTCGCATTGAGCAGGTACTTTTCGTAGTTGATGCCGTCGCCAAAATCACCCTCACCAGCAGTCACACTCTTCACCCTTTTCTTGGAGAACTCCTGCACGTCGAGGAAGGTGCGGTAGCTGCCGCCGTCCGTCATCGCCTTGAAGGTGCGCTCCAGCGCCGAGCGGACGAGCACATTGGCCGGCTCGGTTTCGTCGATGAGCATGGATATGTGGTGCCAGTCGTAGTCCATCATGATCTTGCTGAGGAAATCGCCCACTCGATCTGGTAGATTTGTTGTTTAGTTGTCGTTTGCGTTTTCTATTTTTAGGTTTGCACCCCAAAACTACTACTGCTACTTTGTGTTTCTCTCCCACACACACACACACTTACCCAGGGAGAAGGCGATGCGCGTCAGCGAGCGGTAGGTGTTCTTGTTGCTAAACTCGACGCCCACGCCGCCGGCGGTGATGATGGGGACGCCCCAGTGCGAGGCCAGGCGGGCGGCCGACTCCAGGGCCTTGCTGCACAGCGGCCCGATGATGCCGTCCAACCGTCGCAGGTAGTACTCCTCGGCGGCCATCGCCCCCACCATGTTGCCCTCGCAGCTGCTCGGGTCGTTGCGCGCCACGACGCGGATGCGAAAGTCGCTGTAGCGGGAGTTGACGTACTCGGCGGCCATCTCCACGCTCGGCTTGAGCAGGTCGAAGAGGACGGGCAGCTCATTCTGGTTCGACATGAGCACGATGAGGACGACCTCGCTCTTGCTGCTGTTGGTGGTGGTCGCCCCCTTCTCGCTGCCCTTTACCTCGGCTCGGTCGGCCCCCTCAAAGGAGTTTGACTTTTGATTCAGGCTGGTGCTGTACTGGGCGTTGACGCCGAGGAGGAGGAGGAGGTGGTGGACTAGGATCAGGTGAAGGTAATGGCGCATTGTTAAACACTTTTTTGAACGCCTTTTTAGGTGCAGGTATTGTTTTTTATATGTTCTGCTTCGCTTGAACGCCGGTTCGCGAATGGCTGGTGAGGCGACTGGTACCGCTGGCCTAGTTCATATCAACCTTCTCCGCTGACCACCTTAAATGCTTTCCTCCTGCTACGGCTGCTGCTGCTGCTGCTGCTGCTGGTAAACACCATCAGCAGACTGGTTCCGTGACAGCAGTCAGTGTTTGTCAATTCGGTTCAAAGGCTATCACCACCACCACCACCGCCAGCAAACATCAATTTTCTGTGCGTTTTTTAATTACAAAGTGACCAGTCCTTATTAGCTTTGTCAATTGCACTTAGTCAAGTCCACTCGCCAGCAATGTTTAGAGGCAATCTCTTGACTGGCTACCATTTTGTTTGCCTACTTTCTTGTCTTTCTGGTGATTAAGTGCTCTATTGCCACACTTGCTGTTGTTGCTTCCACTACCATCGCCGCCGCTTCCTGCTTGCACGAGAGAGGACAGCACCACCACCACCACCAGCAACTGCACCTAATCTGTTCTAGTGTTTGTATTTGTTTTTACCTATCGTGAGTCTCATTACTCTCTTGTTTAGTGGCTGCTGCAGCTGCAGCCATTGTTGATCACCATCATCATCAGCATAGCCATTCAATATACCCAATTACTCGGTAGTTGCAGCTGCTGTCGCTGAAAAATACTTTAATTAAACTTTTTGTCCCTACTCATTCTTTGCTTTTTCGGTACCGATTCCGGCACAGAGTTTAGTGGCAATGATCTGCACTGGTCGCACCAGCACTTTGCACTACCATCACCACCACCACCACTGCTGCTGCTGCTGTGTGTACACACACTTGCAGACTCGATTGAGATCGAGATTGACATTTGGTCTTCTTCTTGTTTTGCTCATGTCTCGTTTTATCTCCAATCTGACATTGACAATGTCAAGCAAAGCTGACAGCCGAGTTGATCGTCGTTGATAACCTCGTTCTGAGAAGCACACACACAGTGCAAACTGTTTGGGTCGGAAAAAAGGGCAAAGAAGGCCTACCCGTTTGATAAATTAGTAAATTGAAGGCAAATCTAATTTGCCTGCACTCTTTTCTCTCTTTTTCTTCGTGTTGGAAGTGGAAACGGCTTTATTGTTGTTAGAAAAATAATATAAGTTTAAAAGTAACGGTAGTGTGTGGTGGTAGTACTGGTGTTTGCTATCAGAAACTGTCTGTCTGGTGGTCCGTCTGACTGCTCTGTCAATTTGGCCGGTGAGAAGTGTGCCCCCGCCGCTGCTGTGACTGATTTAGGTTTTTTTTGGCAGAAGGCTTCATTTCTGTCTGCCTGTCCCCTTCTGACTGAAAGGGTTTCAGAGCTCCTCTGTCTGACTGTTTGTCTGTCGTTGACAAGTTGACATTTCCTGTGCTATTTGTGGGCCAGACAGAGAGGCGACAGCAGCAGCAGCACAGTTCTTATCAGTGCCAAATTGCGCAGATTTTTGCTTGTTTGCTTGCTTGCATTTTTTGTCTCGTTACTATATGTGCAGTGCTGAATTGAATATGAAAGAAAGCGGTTGACTAGAATGGGAATGTCGCTGGTGGGTGGGTGGGAAATTGGTCTAGGAGAGTATGTGAAAGAGAGAGAGAGAGAGAGCACCGGGGAAAGAATGGTGGTCACCGGATGTGTGTTTTGGGAATGCATAAAAGTGTGTGTGTGTGTGTGAGTAGAAAAGTGGGAGATTGTGGTGGTAGTAGTTCGGTTTGGTTGTCCTTTTACCTTGTAAGTTGAAGTTGTTTGTTGTGTTGTGACTCTACTGTGAGTGTTTGTGTGTAGATGATGATGATGAGGAACCAGAGTTGGAGCTTGAACCGGTGATGGTGGTGGTGGTAGTAGTGGTGATGTTCAGAATAAACAACAACAAGTGTGTCTTTACTAGATAAATAGATAGATAGATAGAGATATAGATAGAGATTTAGAGAATCGATGATATATTTGCCCAAGAGATAAAGGGAAATAAAAGTAACAGAATCGGTAACGGAAGATAGAGCTGTGTGTTTGTGTTTTGTATTATTGGGAATGATGTCGTCACAGGAGGAGTGTGTAAATGTGTCTGCTTTGTGGTGTGTGTGTGTGCTTTACTTTCTTCTAAATAGCTGTTTTTGGTGGGTGATGGTGGTGGTTGATGATGATAGTGTTTGTGGTGGTGGTGGTAGATTATATCGGTAGCGAGAAAAGATGGTAGATCATATCAGTGTGTTGTCCTTTTAGATTTCCTTGTTCCCCTCTTTTACCCGTCTGATCACATGATTCACTGGTCAAAGTGGTGGTGTAGTGGTGTAGTCATCACAACTGTTTCGAAATCCTTTGTCCAAACTTGCATTGTTGTTCCCTTCACTTTTGATATTTTGCTTTGCTCGGTGGCTGTTCTCACTTGTCTTTCTCGCTCTTTTTCGCTGCGCTGGAGGTGGTTTCAGGTGTTTTGCTGCTGGCGGCGCTAGTAGAAACGGTGGCCGTTTTGGGCGAGTCTTTGCTCGCTGCCGCGGAAGCTGCAGCCGCCGCCGCTCCGGCGTTGACCGAGGGCGAGGACATGGGCGTGAGGTCGTCCTGGAAGAGCGGATTCTTCACCTCCATCTCGCCGGTGGGCGCCAGGCCGGGACACTCGTAGACGGTGTACTCGCCGTCCTCGTTCTCCTCGTCCGACTCGACGTCCGAGTTGGCGAGGGCATTGTTGTGGCGCGGTGTGTTGGCGTGGTGCCTGCGTGGGAAGTGAGGAAAGAAAGTGTGTGTGTGTTGGAACTTAGTCAGAATCAAACAGAACAGCACAGGAAAGATCCTGTTTTCTTTCAAATGTGCACTGGTGATGCCATGCACCTTTTTTTCATTTGGGTAGTCATCGCTTTTGATTAGAGCTACCCCCCCCCCCTCCTTTTCACTTACTTTTCATTGGAAATCATCTGCTGCTTCTGGTGGTGATAGTGGTACATTTGTGCGCTCTGTGCCAGTTTGCGATCCGCCGGCGGCGAGGAGCACTTGGCGCCGCCTCCGCCGCTGCTCACCGAGCCGGCAAGTGAGGCTGATCCGGCACCGGAGGCCTTCATTCCTTCGCCGCCGTCCTTCTCCTCGCCGGTGGCGGTGGCGCCCGGACGGCTGGCCGGCCCGATCACCCCGTAGGTGGGAAAGTCCACGTCGATGGCGGCCTTGTTGCTCTGCTGCACCTTGTAGAAGCAGTAGCCGGCGCCGATCACCGAGAAGATGGCCACGGAGCTGACGCAGGCCACCACGGCTAAGTGAGTTAGCGAGTGCGGTGAGAGTGGGTGGTTGGGCGAATTGGAATGGGATGAATTGGAAAGAGGGTGAGAAAGGGCAAAGTCGTTAGTCTCGTTAGTTGCGCTCATTCGCTGGTTGTCTCTGGTTTCGCTCTCTCCTGTTTTCGTTTCCCCCTTTTCCGAAGTAGTAGTCCCCGATCTGAACCCAAGTACACACTTTGCTTGATAATTGACAGAACATGTCTTTCTTCTTCCTTTAGCTGCTCTTTCTCCCTCCTCGCTAATGGCCAACTTTACGGGCCACGCAGTTTCACTCACACCGTTATTCCATTAGGAGTGTCCTGCTGCTGCTGCTGCCACATCACTCGCCTTTCCTTCCTGCAGCATTCCTTTTAGCTCTGCTCACTCATTCCATTTGGCAGCTTTTCTCTCTTTCTTTTTATTTGCCCGAAAACTGCATCGGTCATCGGCAATTGACCATTTAGTGTGGCGCCTCTTCTGCTGCTTCTTTATGGTGCTGGCGCCCGTTAGCAGCATTTTAGTCGCCCTCGCAGCTTTTGCTGTTTTGGGTTCTTTTCTTTCCGCTCTTACTCGCTTCACTGGCTGCTGCACTTCTCGCACCAGCAGCAGTAAATTGGCTAATTGTGTATTGGAGAGGAAGAGGAGCCTTTCTTCTTCCTCTTTTTCCAAGAATGCCACCTCTGTTGCAGCATCAGCGGGAGAGGGAACGAGTACCAGAACTCTGTGCAGAGTAACATGAGCACACCAGCCAGCAGCAGCAACAGCTAATGCGATCACCATAATTCATGACTTCTTGAGTTGATTTATCACGCGCCGCTGTCTGCATGCATAATGGCCTGTCTGTCGCCTTTTCCTTTTCTCCATGTCTCTGGTGCCCTCACCCTGTGCCTGTGTTATTTGCTGTTGAAGTGGGTGCAAGTGTGTGTGTGCTTTGTAGTGCCAAGTTCAACTGCTCTCTTCTCTGTCGTCGGCGCCCGCTGGCGAGGAAGAGAGAATGATCCACGTCGACTTGCCACCTATCGCCTTCTCTCATTCGTTTTCTATGGCTCCCGAAGCAATCGCTGGCTATGTGTCTTTTAGGGTGCTGTGTTGTTCCAATTGGGACTATATGGCAACAACTGTGCAATGCAGTGCCACATCGTTGCAAGCGACACAGCGCGCGCGAGAGCGCCCGTACAATCAGCTCGGATGACGCTGGTGTCTTTCTTTCTCCTGTTCGCTTTTCTCGCTAAACACAGGCCCCCATACCCTGCCTGCCTGCCCAATTGTTTGTCCCATTGTTTGCTGCCAAGCTTTTTCCTCGCGGCTAGTAGTGTGATGTGTTATACCATTCGCCCATTTGCTGAATGCTCCTTGATCTTTACTGCCGCCTATCTTTTTTCTCTGCCTTTGCTCGCTCGCTCACTTCCTCCTAATTGACGCTCGCGGTAATTGGATTAAGACGAAAAACGGGAGAGAGGGAAGAGAGGGGAAATTGGATATCTCGAAAAGTAACACCTACCCACAAAGTAGACATCGGAGAGGCTGCTCAGCAGTGAAGTGGATGATGGAGAGGAGGAGGAAGATGAACCGGAGGAGGACGTCTTGTCCTGGTAGAGCGCCTTTGGCGAGTGCACCAGATTGCGGCTCGTCGCCAGCAGACTGGACGGCGACTGATCTTGCTGCAGTTGCTGCTGCTGCTGCTGCTGATCAACCAACTTCCGACGCGCCTTGGGCTCGCTCCGGACGCTGCTTTCACCACCAGTATTGTCGTGCGTCACTCCCGAGCTCTCCTCCTCAGCTCGCTTCTTTTCATAAGTTGGCGCCGTTTGCTGCTGTCGTCGGGCACCGCCAGCACCGGCAGTCGCCTCCTGCAGGTCCTCATACGAGTTGGTGTCCATCATCGCCTCGGCGGCGTACGGCGACAGACGGCCGAGCAGCTGCTTCGAGGAGGAGGAGGAGGCCGTCTTGGGCAGCTGCTGCAGAAGCTGTTGCAGAAGCTGCTGTTGTTGCAGCTGCTGCTGCTGCTGCTGCTGAATCGCCGGATCCTCGAAGCCTCGCGGGGCGGCGTTTTCGGTGTAGTAGTAGCCGCCGTTCTCCTGCTCTTCTGCCGCCCCCTCGTTTCTGCTCTGCTGCTGCTGCTGCCTTTGTTGGTTCTGCCGTGCCTTGATGTACTCTCCGAGGGCGTCCAGTCGGTCCTCCACCGCCGGCTGCAGGGCGCGGATGTTGGCCAGCCAGCGACGCAGCTCGCTGTTCTCAGGCCCTGAAGACGAAGGTGGTATGCCTTCATCTTCCGGTTCCGCTTGCTGCTGTCGGGGCGGCTTGTACTTGCTCAGACGGTCGGCGCCGTTGAGGGCGATGCTAGGGCGGACGATGGAGGGGAAGGAGGGGTACTGCTGCTGATGCTCCCGTCGCAGTTGCTCCACAGCAGCCGCCTCCTCTGCGGCCTGCTCTGCGGCGAGGTTCTCCGCCAGCAGCAGTTCCTGGTAGGTGGAGGAGGGCAGCTGCTGCTGATTCTGTTGATTCTGCTGTCCCGACAGACGGTTCGCATAGTAGGAGGGCACGTAGTACTCGCCCTGACCTTGGCCGCCGCCGCCGCCACCGTTGGCTGCACCTGCCGCCGCCGATGCGGGCGCAGGTCGATTGAAGAGAGCATTCAGCTGCGACTTGCCTGTAGAATGAAAGGAAAAGAAAGAAGAAATGGCAATAGACATTCATTAGTTTGTGCTTAGAGGATGAGTCTCACTGGGCCGGTGGCTTGGTGGCAGAGTGTGCACCCGGCAGGATTCACTGCACTGATTTGTATGCTTGGCTTTTTTGTTTTGCCTTTTCTCCCTCCCTCCCCTTTTGTTCCTGTGCATGTATTGCGGCAATTCTCGGTCTTTTTGTTTGCTCCTTTTATCAGCTTAAATTGGCAGCCCCAATTCCCTGAAGTGGTGGCTGGGCATCGGCAATAGCACTTCAGCCCCGAGTTTCTCTAAACTCTAATGGCTGTGCTTTGCTTTTCTTTTGAAGTAAGTGAAGTACTCAGCTTTTTCAAGGCGACTCTTTCTTTCTCTGTCTGAAGGCTTCCAGTAATTAATAGTGATGTGAAGTGAAGTGGGGTCCTGTGATTTGCTTAGCAAAAGAAGAAGTTGAAGTTGAAGGATTCCCCTTACTACTACTACCACTACTACTTCCTTTGAGACTTTGGGAGTCCTAAGGAATTGAGTGAATGTCTGACTGCTTGAGCGAACTTGGTGGTGGGAACAGGTTAGCAGCTGCAACCTGCAACTGATCGGCTTAAACTTGGCTTTTTCCCCTTCTTTTGCCTCGATTCACTAGCAAATCAATTAATGAGTGCAGTCGGCAGTAGTAGCTCAGCTCACGCACGATGACGACATTTGAGCGTGTGCGAGTGCCTGAACTCCGAGAGCACGAACTACCGCCGCTGCCGCGATTCATTGTGTTGTTAGTGTTACTACAACTGCTGCTGCTGGTCTCTCTCATTATTATTACTACTGTGCTCTTTATATCCTACTCGATTCTATTATTATTACTGCTAGTACTCTACTACTTCTGTTTTCGCTCGGTCAATCAATTAATCAATTAGGCAGCAGTGCACTGTTTGGTGGTACTCTTCCATGGCAGTTGCAGAAAACTACCACCGTACCAGCGAGAAGAAAACTGGTGCAGCTCAGGCCGAACTTTTTGCCCAAACTTCTTTGGGGGAAAGCTGTGTACGGCTGACTTTGCTGCTGCTGCTGATTCTATACCAGGACGGAACTTCTAGCTCAGGCAGCAGCAGCTTTGTGAGTCGTCGTTTTTTTTCTCATAAAAAAGCTCATTGGCGACGTCAGGCGCTCTCTTTCTCTCTTTCTCATTCTTTTCGAATTTGATTGAAATATATTTTTTCTCTTGCTTGCACAGCGCAAACACACAGCGACGGAAGAGGCGGAGAAGGTGGAGAATGAAAGAAAAGAAAGAATGAACGAGGAAAAGTGAAAAAAGCGACGAATAGAATTGTAATTTGCTGCTGCCGCCTTCTCAGGCAGCATTGTCAACACTGTCATTTCAAGGCACAGCTCTAGTCTAGTGTCTAGCCTGACTAGCGAACCATAGAACCATAGAGCACTGTCTGTGTGTTCTGTTATTGTACTCGTGGTTCCTATTTTCTCGCTGATGTCTCTGATGTCAGTGAGTGAGACAGTAAGAGAGGCGGACTAGAGAGCTCACCGGCCACCGCTCGCCGTTAAATATTTGCACAACATCGTTTCACATCACTGCCGGTGTGAGATGATGTTGATGACAGAGGAGGAGGAGGAAGAAGAAGAGGAAGAGGGAGTCTCGTTTTCGTTTAGAACCACACACTGATGATGATGATGGCGGTGGTGGTAGTCGGTAATATTATGGTGTCCTGCTAATGCCTGCCTGCCTGCCCGTTCGCCGCTCTATTGCCCCCTAATTGGGCCTTGCTTTCAATTACGGCTTGGGCTTCTTCTTCTTCCCTATTGCTCTCTCTCTCTCCCTTGGTGCTTTCTCGCTACTTTGAGAGCGTAGGCGAACTCTCTTTTCCTATTGTACGGTCGCCTATTTTTCATTTTCACTATTCTCGCTCTTTCTTCTTTCTCCTTTCCGTCTGTCATTCTTTACTACACTCTCACTTTCTCATTCGCAATTCTGTAAATTCAGTGCGTGTGTGTTCCTTTACTAGCAGCAGTAGTAGTGTCAGTCGTAGCGTGTAATAATAAAAGTGACAGTTTAAAAATAAGGCACGGCTCCGGCGTGCCCGCACCCGCGCGCGCCCCTTCGTTTTGATGAATTGGACTGAACTTTTTGCTTTTTTTTCTGCTACTTTTTTCCCCTACTCTTGTTTGCTCTTGCCGACGTGGGGCCGCCGCCGCTGATAAGAGTGAAAAATAGGGAGCAGAAAAAAGTTTGGAAAGGGAAGGAGAGGGCGGCCTGGTGTGGCTTGTTGCAGGCACAACTGTGCCGCTGAGAAACAGCCGGATTGCCTGCCGGAATGTGCGCCTATTTAGTGAGAATTGTAGAAGTGTAGTGTCAGTGTCAGCACTGGGGGGAGGGGAACTGCCCTCGTCTCAGCGTCCTGATCTTTCGAAACAGATTAGTTCGGAGAAGAAAGAAGGAGAGAGAGAAAGAGGGCACAGAAGATATGACATAATAATCATAAGCATAATAGTAATGAAGGAAGAAGGGATGATGGGAAAAGAATGGAGGGCAACATGCCAGGAGTGACAAAAGACAGAATGAAAGAGAGATAGCAGCCACTTACTGAGTTGGTACTGGTGAGCACCGATGCAGTTGCTGGCGAGGATGATCGCGCAGAGGAGAACGAACAGTCGGGTCATCATCTTTGTTGTTGTTTGAATTCCACAGAAAAAAGTGTTTTTTGAAGTGTAGGGGTTGAAGTGGTTGAAGTGTTGAATAGAAGAGGAGTTGAGAAAGTGAGTGAGTGAGTGAATCCAGAAAAAAGTGGTAGGGATGACTTGCAGTGTCGGTGGGGGTAGTAGATGAGAGTTGTGGTGTTTGAGGAGTTCACATGGCTGAAAAGAGGAGGATTTGAAAAGAGAGAGAAATTCTTTAGCTAATTTACTTTTTTGCCTTTTCCGTTAGTTTTCTTTTCCGTCTAGTCTTGTACAATGTACACTCTACTATAATGCTCTGTGTGGTTTCAGTAACGGCGAAGCCATTTTCTTGCCCACTGTCCACTCTGGGGAACAGTTCCCACCACAGAACAACATTTTTGTCATTTTTTGCACAACACAACAGCACTTACCCGTTAATTAGAGAAAAGAACACAGGTGTGGGAGGAGAATGGTGTTGGTATATTTAAAGTTGAATCTATGCAGCAAAAATGGGGCCAATGTTGTTACTGGTCGCCTCGTGTTTCCAGCTCGGGCAGCTCTCTTTTTCAGCTTCTTCTCGCCATCATCTCGACTCTGCTGCTGTTTGTCGCAGTGGATGATGGTGATAATGATGATAGTTGGTGAGTAGGAAAAAGAAGTGGTGATGATGATGATGACCACTGGAACAGTTGGCCGAGCGCAGCTTTCCCTTCTTCTTCGTTGAGCTTCAGCTTCTTCAGGAGAGAGGGGCCCGACCGAGAGAGGTATTCCGCGGTCGCGGACTGAACACTGAGAGCTGGTTGCTGCTGCTGTTGGATGGATCGTCGCTCGCTCGTTGGCTCCTTTGGGTTGGCTCTTGAGGAGCTGGAGCTGCTTGGTCTCCTTCTCTCCTTCTCCCTCCTATGCCCAAATGTACGTGTAGCAAAACCGAGGCTGGCAGCAGAGGGAATCCTCACTGCTCTGGTAGAGAGATCGGTACGGCAGCTGCAGTGGCAGCAGCTTTGACAGCAGGCGCCAAGCTTCGTGGTTAGTGGCGAAAACTCTCTCTCTCTCTCTCCAACTTTGGTTACAATGGCGACTGATGGAGAGCATTCGTTGGTGGTGGTGGCCAGCAGCAGCACCAGCACCGACGATTGACGTCACCACTTCCACCACCATCATCAAAGACAATTGCAAATGCTGAACGGGCGGCCCCCTCTGTCTCTCTCTCTCTCTCTCTCTCTCTCTCTCTCTCTCTCTCTCTGTCTCTCTCTGCCTTTTCATTTGCCTGTGCCAGTTTGCAGTCCTGCTGCTGCTGCTGCTGGATCCTCCAGTGTAGCACACACTATTGGGCATGTGTGTGTTTCAGCAGCAGCAGGCTTTTTTCTGTGCTCTTTTCACTCGTTTTCCACTGTCGTTACTGTTACCACCACCAGCGAACGGTGCTATGTTATATGGAAACTGTTCTCTCTCTCTCATTTTTTGGTCGAAATGTTACATTGTGTGAAGAGCAGCAGCGGCAGCGGCGGTGATTCTTTTCACTGCTGTACGATAGAGAGAGAGAGAGAGAGTTCCTCTAATCTCCATTACCATATAGCGCCCTTCAGCACGACCACTGCTGCTGCTGCTGCTGCTGCTGCTGCTGGCCAGTTGGCGGCAATTTCATGGCAGTGGTGGCCTTTCCCTCGCCGCTATCTGTCTTTCGCCACATCGGCGAATTCTTTCTCTCGCTCTCTCTTATCTCCCTCTGAGACAAGCAAAGATTCCTGCTTTTTCTTTTGTCGTACGCTCAAAGGTGGGGTAGTGATTTCCTCTCCTCTTTGTGAAGGAAAAAGAGTGCCGGCGAGCTGCCTGTTCTGTCCTCTTCTATTCTGTTCTCCCTTCTGCTCGCCCCACCTAAATGGCCATCGATTACCGCTAATCGTCAAGATTGCGTTTATTGCTGTCGTCGTTGTTATTTGGTGCCGTTGTTTTTTCCACTGCTGTTCAGCTCATCATCCTCAATCGAATGATGGTGAAAGAGTGTAGGGAAAAATCCAGGGAATACAAGAATGTGTGTGTGTGTGTGTGGTGAAAAAGAGAGTAAGCTTGAGCTTGCAAGTGTGAAGTGATGTGAGCTGACAGCTAAGGCGCGCTCGCCACGGCACAGCGGAAGCGCTACAAAGGGATTTCGGACAAGTGCTCAGGCTGCTGCTGCAGTTCCAAAGATAGAGAGAGTCTTTAGTAGTAATCAATTGCGTTGGCGTCCGTTTTCGCAGATCCGGTGGTGCTGGTGTTGCAAATCACCCTCATTACTTTCCTCCCCTTTCATACTCTCCTAATTCCCTGCTGCTGCTGATGCTGCTGTTGTTGTTGTTGTTGACGATGCTGCTGCCGTTATTGGAATTGCCGCCATTATTCCCACTTCGACGCTCCAGCACCTTCTTCTGCTGTACGAGGTGTGGAAAGAGTTCTGGTGGCAATGGTGGCAGTGGTGGTGTTGGGTTGCAAAGGTGGGGAGCGATGGGACAAAAATAGAAACGGGAATGGGGGAAACGGAAAAGAGAAAAATAAATAGAGGCAAAGAATTAGTGTGTGTTTGATGATGAGGAAAGGAATGGAAAACGATAGAAAGGAAAAGTAGAAAGTGACAGTGGCAACTTTCGGACAGCACACGCAATTTAGTGCTAGGCTCTTTGGCCCAAAACTTTTGCTGCAGCTGCTGCATCTGCCACCAGCAAAAGTCGTTCGTTTGCTGTCAACAACCAGAGACGGGCAAATGAAGAAAGATAGGTGTACAACAGCAGAAGTAAAGCAGTCTTTGCCAGTTTCATTACCACTACTACTAACCTTTGGAGGAGTTGAGTGCATTCGTGGCGGCGTTCATCTCCGCCTCCTGAATGCTGTGGCCCTTGCCGACAGCCAGGCGGCGGTCGCGAAAGTAGACGGCTACCACGTAGATTCGCGTGTTCGTCGGTCCTTTGCTCTCGATGACCCTAGGAAGGGGAGAAATAGCAATTGCCATTAAATTAGCTCTGTTCAAGTGTTCAGTGAATCGAATCGAGTCGAGTTTGGCTTCTCCTGTCTGTCTGCTGCTTTTGCAAATGAGCTGCTGGAAATGGCAAAGTGGTGCGAGTGCACCAGAGTGCAAACTCCGTACACGCTGGCTGGCTGGCAAACGCAAAGACAAACAAACAGACAGACAGAGGGCACAAACAGAAACAAAAGAGGCTATCAATTCTCGTTCAATTCTCGTGAAGTGTGGTGTGCTCACTTTGCACCTAATGAACAATGGTAGTGTGTACTCACTTGTAGACGGGAATGTCCGGCTCGCCGCCGTTGGCGGAGCGCAGCGTCAGGCAGCACTGCTGCAGCTTCGACTTGGGATCATTCCAGCCCTGGTTGCTGATGAACTCCTCCAGGCGGGGAAAGAAGCACACCTCGCAGAAACGGCGACAGTGCTCGATGCCCTGGTCGACGTAGAGGGCGCCGATGAAGGCCTCCAGCAGGTCCGCCCGGTCCTTCGTCTTCAGCTCCAGCTTGACGCAGTTGTAGTGCGTGACGGGGGTGATGCCGAGGTCGTCGCAGACGAGCGACTGCGTCTTGTTGTTCACCAGCGAGCTGCGCAGCAGCGACAGGTGGCCCTCGTGGTGGTCGGGGAAGAACTTGTAGAGGAACTCGCTGGTGACCAGCTGGAGGACGGTGTCCCCGAGAAACTCCATCCGCTGGTTGCTGCCCAGCGTCAGGTTGTTGAAGCCCACGGAACGGTGGGTGAAGGCACGGGCCAGCAGGCGAATGTGGCGGAACTGCACGCCGATGACCTCCTCGAAGCGTGCCAGCTCCTGGAGGCGGGGAATGCTGGCGATCAGCTGGCGGTCACCCTCAGGGTACTGCTGCTGCAGGGGGTGGGCAGGGAGGGTGGTCCAGATGGAGTAGAGGGTGCGGCCGACCTCGGCGTCCTCCTCCTTTTCTTTCTTACAAGGGCTAGGATTCCTATCTCCTCCTCCTCCTCCTCCTCCTCCTCCACAACAGGAGCTCGATTCAGTGGAATGCTGCTGATGAGGGTGATGATGTAAGCTAGGATTGGCGGCAGAGTTGGCCGAAGAGGGGAGAAAGAGCGTCCGCGAGAAGACGCCGTCTGCCACCTCGATCCCGCCGTCGAGAAAGAGCGCCCCCATGAAGGCCTCGAAGCAGTTGGCCATGGCGTGGCGCAGCTCCAGGTCGTGGCAGAGGTCGCTGCCGTGCGCGTACAGCATGAACCGCTCCAGCTGCAGCTTGCGGGCCAACAAGGCGAGGTGCTGGTTCTGCACGATGGCCGCCCGGTAGGTGGCCAGGCCGCCCTCCTCCAGCTCCGGAAAGAGGTAGTAGAGGTGGATGGAGGTGAGGAACTCCACCACGGCGTCCCCCAGAAACTCCAGCCGCTCGTTGTGGTTGATGTGCGAGGCGGTCTCCTCGGGGCAGCCGAAGCGGGACATGATGGCGATGAGCATGTTGATGCCTCGCTTGCGCGTGTTGGCAAAGTGCACCCGCCGGTCGCCGTACTCGAGCGCCCGCAGGCCGCAGTTGGTCAGAGTGTTGCGGGCGTGGTCCGGGTTGGTCCCGTAGTTCTCGCGGTAGCTGGGGTGGGTGAGCGCCAGCTGAAGGGTGGCCCGCTCCTTGAAGCGATAGCCGACAATCTGCTCCAGGTGCTGCAGTGAGTAGTGAAAGCGGAGGTGGCAGACGAGGACGGGCATGAGGAGGGAGTGCTGCACCAGGTCGGTCTGCAGGCCGGTGGTGAGGAAGCCGCGGCTGCTCACCACCACGGTGACGTCCCGCTTCAGGTCCGACTTGGTGCGAAACTCGGCCAGCTTCTGCTCCTTGGCCGATAACAGCATCTTGTCGGAGAAGCTGACGCGGTCCTTGTTGGCCAGCAGGTGGCGGTACTTGACGTAGTCGCGCCACGCCCGCTGGTACTTGGGATTGCCGGCGTAGCTCAGCTGCGGGGGGCGGATGCCAAAGTGGACCAGCACGGGGTAGCGGTGGTCCATCGAGGAGGAGGAGGGGGAGGAAGAGGTTTTCTGCTGCTCTTTTTGGTCTTCAGCGTTTTCCTGCGCTTGAGCTTCCACTTGGGCTTCGTCCTCCTCGTTCTTATCACTACTGCTGCTGCTGTTGCTGTTTGAGTCGCTGCTGCCTAAAGATGGTGATGAAGGGGAGGTGGAAGAGTTTGAAGTGGAGGTGGCTGCTTTGCTGCTTTTGTCCACACCTCCTCCCACTCCTAAATCTCCTCGCTCCCGATCAATCTGATCGACTCGCAGCGTGCTGGGCTTCACCCCCGGACAGGTCAGCAGCGAGCCCTTGTGCTTTCGCGTCAGTTCATTCCACTGCGTGTCACTCATCGCCTCAATGTCGTCCAGGGCGGCGTCCTCGATCAGCGGGCGGGAGCTCTTTCGGAGGTAGTCGAGGACGGCGGCCATGGAGAGGAGCTCCTTGCCGCCGTCGGCGAGGAGGCGAGTGAAGCGAGGGAGAAAGTGGAATCGGGTGCAGCCCTCCTCATCGCCCGCCGCCCTCATGTCAAAGTCGGCCAGCTCGAGGAGCTCCTCGAAGAGGTAGCGCGTGAAGGCGTCCAGGTCGCCGATGGTGAAGTTGGCGGGAAAGTCCTCGGCGGCCGTCTCCACAAAGGCCACCGTGTACTCGATGTTGAAGCGGATCACCTTGCACGGGGGGACGGTGTCGATGATGGGCGAATGGGAGAGGAGGGAGTAGCCCTCGAAGAAGTAGCTGTGCCCGTCGAAGTCGATGACGGTGGGCGAGGTGGTGACGAAGTTGGTCAGCGGCCTGATCTGCAGGAGGTAGTGATGGAGGCGGTGGCGGTTGTTGGTGTTCGGGTGGCACCGAGGGAGGGGCTCCTCGCCGAGGTAGATGCCGTGGCGGATGCCGCTCCGGCGGGCCTTCAGGCTGCACCGGCAGACGGGGCCGTCGTTCATCTGAAAAGAGAGAGAGAGAGAGAGGGGAAAAGTTTGGGTTTTAAAGTAGCACTTTAAAAAAAAAGTTATCATCGAGGTCGCTTTACCTCGCCCTTGTCATTGTGCCAGAGCTCCTCGTGCAGCCGCCAGGGATGCGTCTTCTTCTTCTGCAGCTCGTTGAAGGCGAAGCCGCCGTCTTTCAGGCGCTCCGTCTCAGAGTCGCTCTCCGTCTCGGAGTCGCAGCCGTTGCACTTGTCTGTTTAGAAGCAAAAGGGGTGTTAAAAAGATGAGGCTTTAAAAGCTTCCCCGAACCCTTACCATGAAGCTTATTGGACCGCCGTAGTTTGACTCTCCGCTTCGGGTAGGTGAAGGCCGGTTTCGAAGCTCTGACGGCCGCCGCTCGGTCCAGTACCTCTCGGGTGAAGGCCTCTCGCAGGGCAACCAGGCGGTCGGTGCCCTGGGCGACGACGCTGCTGCTCACCACCGAAGCTCCGCCGTCCTTCTTCTCATCGACGACCACCGAGGCCTGGCGGTAGTAGGGCTCCAGCGGGAAACATCGGGTGTAGGTGCCCGGCGAGGTGAGCAGCTCCTCTAGGCTGCTCTTCAGTTTGGAGCGGCTGCTGCTGCCGCCGATGCTGTTTTCTACGCTTTGTGGTTGATCATCGGGTCGGCTGCTGCGAGAGGTCTTTTCGCGTTCACTGGAAGTTCGTCGGTGGTGGTGGGCTGATGTTGACCGGTCACGGTGGTGGTGGTCACCTCCTGATCGAGCTGAAGAGCTCCTTTGGTAGCTAGTACCTTTCTGCTGACGATCCTGATAGCGTGATCTTCGACCTGGTGGGCTGCGACTGCGGCTGCGACTTCTGCTGCGACTGAGACTTCGACTTCGACTTCGAGAGCGACTTCGACCTCGAGAGGACCGTCGCCGACTGTCGTTTCGATCACTTCGGTCAAATCGTCTGCTTCGGTAGTCGTCGCCGTCTCGGTCTCGGAGGTACCGATCTGAAGAAGGGTAGTTTCGACTGCTGCTGCTGCTGCTGCCGCTTCGATAGCTCGATACCTCACTGGATTTATTTGTGGCTGAGGTTGAGGTTGAAGTTGAGGTTGATGATATTGCAGATAAGCTCCATTGTTGAGTGTTGGGGTTGGCTGTGGTGGTGCCAATTCCATTCTCTCTCGCTGGACTAGTTTTGGCGCCCTCATCACTGTCAACTAGCTGAATCAGATTATTAAAATTGTTGTTTCGCCGCGGTGGTGGAGGAAGGCTGCTGCTGGGACGGCCATAGGAATCGATGGCGGCGCCGGAATTGTACGGCAACTGCGGTGAGTAGTACTGCCGCAGAGAATGTTGTTGGCTGTTGTTCAAGGCTGCAAAGTTGTTCAGTGCGGAAAAGTGGTTCTGGAAGAGCTGCGCAAAGGACTGAGACGGAGGAGGAGGAGGAGGAAGGGAAGGAGGAAGAGGAAGAGTAGGAGGAGGGAATGTGCTCAGGGTCTGAGGCAAAGCGAAAGGAGGAGGAGGAGGAGGAGGAAGAGGAGGCATAAAGTGAGGAGGCAAAGGTCGGACTGAGGCGGCGGCGGCGGCATTGTAATCGTAGACTGGCACTTGGGACTGCTGGGACATCAGCTGGCAGTAGAGGGCGGCCTGGTGAAAGGCGGCCGCTGCTGCCGCCGGGTGATGAGGCAATTGCTGCTGGGCAATGGCGTAGTTTGGGAGGTGGTGGTGGTTCTGGGAGTTTAGGTTTGCTCCCACGGGAGGTGGAGGAGGAGGACGTTGAGGGATGAATCCATTGATTTCGGTGGAGGATGGCTTGGCTGAAGCCTGGTCACCACCACTACCACCACCTCCTCCTTTCTTATTGTCCATCGTTGATGATGATGATGATGATGATCCTCCAAGGAGATTGGGTGGCATCATATTATCATTTAGTGGTAGTGCCGCCAACAAGTTCGATTTGAAGGCGCTTTCTTTTGACTGCTTCCTTTTTTCATTATCAATATCATCATCATGATCACCACGTTGGAGGTAGTATCACATTTAGGTAGATAGATTAGGTTTTGAGGATGAAGAGGAGAAGAATGTTGTGAGAATTTTTTGTGTGGGAGTGGCAGGCTTATTGTTTGTTTGTTTAGTACTCTGTTGATTAGGATTCAGGACCAGGTGTGAGTGTGTGGTAAAATTGCTTCTACTGTTTGTACATTGGTTGTAAATTGCAAAAAAAGCTAGTACTATCTAACTAGAACACACTACTATAACTTTTTATTGTTTTCTTTGGGACTAGGATGATTGGGGGTGGTAAAGGCGAGACTGGAAAATGCCTGACCGACTGATAGGAAAACAAAAGCCACCAGGAAATGCAAAGATGGCTGAGGTGCGCGCAAGTGGGTGGACACTTTCGGATGATGATGATCACCTGAGTAGTTTCATTACTGCTTTTGAGAATTCTCTCCTTCTCCCCTTCTTCTTCTTCACATTCTTCTTCTGCTGCTGCTGTTCTGCTTGACAAGAAGTTAAAAACAGAATAAAAAAACTTAAAAATGCACTAGAAAACAAAACAGCAGCAGAATCGGAGAAGTATGAAAGTGCGCAAGCAAACACAAACAGCCGCCGCCGCTGCTGATAATGCTGCCACAGAGCGTAGCTGGTGGGGTCGATCTAGCCGACTCGCTGGCATGTTTTTGTCGGCACTTTTGGCTGGACTTTTTGTTTGAAGAAAAAGAAGGTCCCTTCAATCTTTTCTTTAACGTCATTATCATCTGAGATTAACCGAAGTTTCGTTCAACACCTCATTCTCCACCACCACCTCCTCTTCAACATGGACATCAACCCCGTCTTGTTGATTGTAAGTAGTAGAACTGCTGTCTTCTTGTTGCTGTTGTCTGACACTGCTTTCTGGTTCTCTTTAGACCCCGGAGGATCTGCCCTACGAGGAGGACATTCTCCGCAACTCCTACTCGCTGAAGCACTGGCTGCGGTACCTCGAACGCAAGCAGGATGCCATCTCCAGCAGCAAATCCAACAACCAAACCACCACCGCCACCACCACAACGCTAAGCCAAGCCGACCAGAACCTGGCCCTAAACATGCTCTACGAGCGAGCACTTAAACAACTGCCCGGCAGCTACAAACTCTGGCACGCCTACCTCAAACTTCGAATGGCCCAGGTCAGCTCACTGTCGGTGCTTGATCCTGCCGTGAAGGAGGTGAACAACTGCTTCGAGCGCTCGCTCGTCTTCATGCACAAGATGCCCCGCATCTGGCTTGATTACTGCAAGTTCCTCATGACGCAATGCGAGCTGACGAAGACGCGGCGAACCTTTGACCGGGCGCTGCAGGCGCTGCCCATCACCCAGCACGGCAAGCTCTGGCCGCTGTACCTGCAGTTCGTCAAGTCTAATGACATTCCGGAGACGGCCGTCCGCGTCTACCGCCGTTACCTGAAGCTGCAGCCCGAGGAGGCGGAGGACTACGTCGCCTACCTTCTGAGCGTCCAGCGGGTGGACGAGGCGGCGGTGAAACTCGCCCAGCTGGTCAACGACGAGGGCTTCATCTCGCGGGCGGGCAAGAGCAAGCACCAGCTGTGGACGGAGCTGGCGGAGCTGCTCTGTCGACATGGGCCGACCAGCTCAGGCACCACCACCACCACCACCTCTTGGACGCTGGACGTGGACGCCATTCTGCGGGAGGGCATTGCCCGCTACGTCGACCAGCAGGGCCGCCTGTGGATCAGCCTGGCGGAGTACTACACCCGCTGTGGGCTCTTTGACAAGGCTCGGGACGTCTTTGAGGAGGCGGTGGCCACCGTGCGAACCATTCGCGACTTTTCGCAGGTCTTTGACGCGTACACGCAGAGCGAGGAGCGGCTGATTCAGCTGAAGATGGCCGCCGCAGACACGGCCGAGGATGGCGAGCTGACCGAGGACGACGAGCTGGAGCTCGATCTGCGAATAGTCCGCTACGAGGACATCATCGAGCGGCGGCCACTTCTCCTCAACAGCGTCGCCCTCCGCCAGAACCCGCACAACGTCGAGGAGTGGCACAAACGGATCAAACTTCTTCAGGACCGAGGAAACAACGCCGCGGACATTGTGGAGACGTACAGCGACGCCGTGCAGACGGTGGACCCGAAGCAGGCCGTGGGCGGGAAGTACCACGGCCTGTGGGTGGCCTTTGCCCGCTTCTACGAGGACAACGGGCAGCTGGAGGACGCGCGGCTCATCTTTGAGAAGGCCGTCACGGTGGACTACGCGAAGGTGGACGACCTGGCCACCGTCTGGTGCGAGTGGGCCGAGGCGGAGATCAGGGCGGGCGCCTTTGAGCGGGCGCTGGCGCTGATGGGCCGCGCGACGGCGGTGCCCAAGAAGACCGGCGCCCTGAAGGCGAAGGGCACCTCGTACTTTGACGCGGCGGAGAGCGTCCAGGCGCGCCTGCACAAGTCCCTCCGCCTCTGGTCGATATACGCCGACCTGGAGGAGAGCTTCGGCAGCTTCGACACCGCCCGCGCCGTCTACGAGAAGATCATCGAGCTGCGCATCGTCACCCCGCAGATCATCATCAACTACGGGCTCTTCCTCGAGGAGGCCAACTACTGGGAGGAGTCATTTAAGGCCTACGAGAAGGGCGTCGCCCTCTTTCGCTGGCCCAACGTCTACGACATTTGGAACACCTACCTGAGCAAGTTCCTCAAGCGGTACAAGGGCGGCAAGGTGGAGCGGGCACGGGACCTCTTTGAGCAGTGCCTGGAAGGAGGCTGTCCGCCGAAGTACTGCAAGTCCATTTACCTCCTTTACGCTAAATTCGAAGAGGACTACGGACTGGCGAAACACGCCATGAAGCTGTACGAGCGGGCGACGGAGGCCGTCCTCCCCTCGGACCGCGCCGAAGTGTACGCCATCTTCATCTCCAAAGCGTCCTCCATGTTCGGCATCACCCACACGAGGGCGATCTTTGAGCGGGCGATTGAGTCGCTGCCGGACAGTGACGCCCGCACGATGTGCCTCAAGTACGCCGACCTGGAGCGGAAGCTCGGGGAGATTGACCGCGCCCGGGCGATCTACGCCCACGCCAGTCAGATGTGCGATCCGCGGACCACCGAGTCGACCTTCTGGTCGGCCTGGTGGGACTTTGAGAAGAAGCACGGCAATGAGGACACCATTCGGGAGATGCTGAGGATTAAGCGGACCATACGGAATACCTTCAACACGCAGGTCAACTTTATGTCGGCGCAGATGGCGGTCACTGGCGCGGGAGGTTCGGGAGGAGGAGGGGCAGAAAATCGGGACCCGAATCGGGCGATGGCCGAGCTGGAGAGCCTGGCGCAGGAGATGCAGGCGGCGGCGCTTTCTTCAACTGAAGCGGCGTCCACTTCGAAGGCCCTTGAATCGAGAAATACGGTGGCCTTTGTGCGCTCGGAAGATAATGGTGATAATAGCGCTGCTGGTGGTGCTGAGGGCGCCTCAAGTACGGCGGTGGTCAATCCTGATGAGATTAACCTCGATGAGGATGAAGAGGAGGAGGAGAGCAGCGAGGAGGAAGAGGAAGGAGAGGAAGATGAGGAGGCGCCAAAGGCGAAGAAGACCAAGATTAATGGTAAGCTTGAGGAAGAGATTTTTGTTTCAGTGGTATCTAAGTTTGAACTTCTTTTCCTACCAGACATTCAGCAAAAGTCGGTGCCCCGGCAGGTCTTTGGCAGTCTGCAGATGGACAGTGATGAAGAAGACTGATGAAGGTGAAGTTCAACTGATAGGACGCCCACTCACTTAGCTAGTGACCTCACTAGACAAACTTGTTTTTTCGAAACTCGGACACATTCACACCTACTTCCGCCACTATGCAAGCGCGCCTATTTGCGTGTTGGCATTTTCATGTATTTAAATAAAAGCCATTCTGTATTCTCAGACATGATTTAGGACTGTTTTAAAGCCTTTTGATAATTGATAATTGGGTGTGTAAGTTGGAATGAATTGCCTAGTTTGGTGCAAGTCAGTCGGGTTTTTGCCATGTTCATCTGACAGACACCAGATGGCGACAGGGGTTCCACAAAGTTTATTTTCCTAGTTTTCTGAACACGAAAAAAATAAAATTCACGGGCGATTTTTTGACGCCACTTTCAAGATGGCGACGATGGTGGCGTTCCTAGCGGACAACATCGGAAACTACCCACTTTTAATGAGAAATTTTGTCTATTCTTTAAATGGGAGTTTCTTAGCTTTGGAACGTTGTAGAGAGCTCGGGTTTACTTTAAATGAAAACTAAAGACTTGGCGCACAATCTGTATGTAAAATAAATTGGTTATGACAAGTTTTTGTGTAGTAAAAGTGGCTTTGAAAGCTTCATTACTGGGTTCAAGAAAAAAAATATGTTAAACTTAAATAATTTAACACTCAAACTGTGCATCAAGTCTTTGGCTTTCATTTAAAGTAAACCCGAGCTCTCTACAACGTTCCAAAGCTAAGAAACTCCCATTTAAAGAATAGACAAAATTTCTCATTAAAAGTGGGTAGTTTCCGATGTTGTCCGCTAGGAACGCCACCAGCGTCGCCATCTTGTAAGTGGCGTCAAAAAATCGCCCGTGAATTTTATTTTTCTCGTGTTCAGAAAACTAGGAAAATAAAGTTTGTGGAACCCCTGGCGCCATCTGGTGTCTGTCGGATGAACATGGCAAAAATCCGAAGGTTCTGCACCAACGTAGGGAAAGGTTTCAAAAGATAAATCGGGTACAATTCCATTCATTTTGTGTTTTAATTAATGTATTTTATTGCTTGGAAAAAGGTGGTAAAATCCAGAACAGATTAAAATAACAGATGTTTTTTCATCCCACTGATATTGAGAAGTTCTCTTGGAGATGGTGTAGCAGATCGGGAATGTTGTCGACTGAAGGCGATCGCCTGAGGAGCGCTTGAATTCGCCTCAGTGCACCAGGTTTTATCTTGGTGGTAGTCCTCCCACTCGCCGTCCTCTTCTGCTGCACGTAAACTCGAATGATCGAGCCGACGAGCTCCTTTTTGGTGGGGTCGTACCAGACGACGCTCAGCAACTTTAGTAGGAAAGCTGAAAACGCAGGGAAAAGCGTGATTAGCAAAGATGATGATGATCAAAAAGGGATGACCAGACTTACCAGCGACAACAGTAAAGCTGTGTTGTTTTTGGGGTGGTGATGATGAAAACGACGACGAAGGCGAAGATTGACCACAGGAGTTGACCAGATCGTAGAGCATATCCAGCCACTGCAGAGACAGGGAATTAGCCTCCTTCGACTGCTGTACATTAGAGTAGGCGAGCAGATTGGCGAGCATCGCCTCAAAGGGCAGTCCACAGCCACCCTCTTCACTACTGGCCACTTTGCCCGAGGTGAGCGCCTGCACAAAGTCGGTGAAGGACTTGCCTGAGAGCAGGTCAAAGTTGGCGTGAAACTTGAGAATGGTGAGGGCGGTGAGCAGGGAGAGCTGCTTCTTTCCTCCCTTCTGCACTTCGCCGCCATTTAGAACGTCGGCCACTGAAGAGCGGACCTGGGAGAGGGGGCGAAGGTGGTGGGTGAACAGATGGAGTATAAAGCGATTGTAGTGCAGTGGACTGAAGATGAGCAGTGAGTTGAGCAGATTGTCGTACGTGGCCAGCGGGGCGATGAAGGCGCCTAGGTGGGAAAGGAAAAAGCTTTTTAGAGCACGTAAAAACAATCCAAAGGCCCACTTACAGACGATGATGCGCAGCGACAGCCTCTGTAGCTTCGGCTCTTGAAGGTTAATCTTGACCCGGGTGAAGGCCACCTCGGTGATGAGCGAGGACTTTAGCAGGTCTTCAGCGGTGCTGCTGAAGGGAATCGCCTCCAGGCGGAAGAGGGTCACTCGCTGGCGGAAGAGTCGCTCAATGGTCTCAGAGGAGGTGGCCAGGTGGCGGTGAGCGAGGACGCTGAGGGCGTAGGTGAGCAGGCGTTCGGTTTGGGGAGCAAAATCAGGCGCCACCTGTTTGACTAGAATGGAGGCGAGGCTGAAGATTCGAAGCGGGTTGTGCTCCTCCTCTTCTACTTCTTCTTTCTCTGAGGATTTGGAGCTGATAAGTAGACTGTGAAACACTTTGATTTGCGTCAGCGTCATGAACACCGAGAGGTCGGCATCTTCGCCCAGCTGATCGAGGGCGACGTCAAAGAAGTGGTCAGCGGTTGCCTTTTCGGTGATGAGATACGCCGCAAAGAGCTCCCACTTCATGTCGTGCACCAGGCGAAAGTAGTAGGCCAGATCGCAGGTCACCTGAGCGCGGGTGAAGATGTCCAGGACGGGGGCGTAAAAGTCCAGCTGCCGGCCTGAAGTCTTGTCTTTGACGGTGCCTGTCGAGCTCAGAACTGCAAAGTTTGGAGTTAGAGTTGGTAATTTAGGGAAAAAACAGGCAAAAAAACTGTCTGCAAACCTTTTGCTGTGAAGATCTCGCACAGTTTTAGCTCTGCTTTTGTGGCGGTAAAGGCGTCCGAGTAGCCGGAAGTGAGAAGTTTGAGTCGCTTTAGAAGTGAAGCGTAGAGGACAGTCGTCTGAAGTTTCAAGTCATCATCATCATCTGCTGAGCTCTTCTTCTTCTTCAGCGAGGGCAGGTGTGTGCTGAGAACGGTGACCACCTTGGCCGGGTCGAGCACCTCAAACTCGAAGGCCTCCTTGAGCATCATCCTAACTTTCTACTTTTATTTCATCCAACAAACCAAGCGTAAACCTAGAAACAAAAATTCAAAACACCGCTTTCTTTTTGATTCACGTGTTTGCGGTTTGTTTTTCCTTTTGCCTCCGCTTTGCCAAAACTCTTTTGTCCGACGGCCTTTCGCTGCTTCGGAAAGACTTCTCCATTTTCTGTCTCTTTCTTTCTGTTCCTGATTTGACATTAGCATTCTGCAGTTACGTTCGTCGACGGCGTCGGTGCAGACGACTATCCTTGTGCCAACGCAACGGCAACGGGCGTCAGATGACTGGCTGGAGGAGAAAGAGTAAGAGGGAGCAATGAAGCACATGATGGCGGCTGCTGCATACGATGCTTGCAGGCAGATTGCGCGTCGCGCTAAGCGAGAAAGAGGCATCCTCTCTCTCTCGCTTTCCTCGTACCGTGAAATGGATGGATCCCTCTGTTGTTTTTGTTGTTGTTCTTACTGTTGCTGCTGTTATTCAGTCATGGGGATGCTGTCGGGTGTACTACTGCTGCCGGTCGGTTTGCTGCCCGAGGAAAGGGAATGGGAATGGGAATGGGAATGGGAATGGGAATGGGAAGGGGATGACGGCGGCGGCAGCGGCAAGGGCGACAAACGGCCGGGCAAGTCGAGGCGCATCGACTCCACAAAGTGCTCCATCGCAGTGGCTGCTTGCTTGCCTGTGAATTAGATGGAGAAATTGAAGGGCAGGCTTGTTAGAACGGGTAAGGGGTAATGTTTCTTAGAATAGCAGAATAGAATCAGTCTTACCCGAGTCGGCCATTGAGTCGCAGAGTGCTCGAATTGCCAGAGTTTGCACCTTTTGTGGCGTCGTATTAGCTTCTTTGGCAGCTGCAGAATGGCCATAAACGGGTGATTGTTCTTCGTCGATGAAATCCTTCTCCTGATGATGAAATGCGTGCAGCCAGACGAGTCGGTAGACGAGGAGGCTGCCACCGGTGAAGGTGATCTCGTAGAGGAGGACGAAGACGGCGCTGGCCAGGCTCGTCCACAGGAACTCTAAGGAGTTCGAAATGGGCTGAAGTTAGCTAAAGCATTTCAATTGACGAAAGCATTGGGTTCACCAACCGCCAAAGAAGAAGACCCCGAGGAGGCCAATGCTGTGCAGAAGCAGGGCAAGTCCATTGAGGAGGAGGTAGAGGCTGACCAGGCTGTGGTAGGAAGTGGTATACTTGTCCTCCTCGACTTTTCCGTTCTTAATCTTCTTCACCTTCTTCTTCTCCTGACGGCCATTGGAGACTGCAAGGAGAAAGCAGACGATGGCCGCCGTGCTGAGGAGGTTGACGGCAAAGAGAAGCCCCAGGATGATCCACTCCGGAAGGCTGAAGCAGGTGAAGGCGCACAAGAGGGCCCAGACTAGGTCCACGAGGAAGAGGGCGTAGTAGAGGAGGTTGAAGGCGAGGAGAAGCCAGTTGAAGATGGAGAGACTGTGCAGAGGTTCGGGAGGAAGGACTTCAGCTTCTTGGGCTTCTTCTTCTTCAAAATATGCATCCTTGGTTTTCAACTTGGTCTTCCTATGCCTGGTGCTCATTGTTTGTGTACCTTTTAGTGCTCTCCTAAAAACCTTCCTTTGCTAAATGCAGTAACTCCCCTTTTGTTGCTTTTGGTTCCCATTTCGAAACTCGAGCATTCGTTCTACTTTGCTCTGCTCTGCTTTCCAGAGCAGGGTAGCTGACCTTTGGCAATCGCAGTGACTGTGACTGTGCGTGTCACTGCCACAAGAGAAGCAGCTGCTGCACACTTCGGCACAGGCACGGCCAACAGGAGCAAACAAGTCTTGTGCTCTCCTTCCTCGCTTCTGGTCGAGTCCACTTCGTTCATGAGCTGTTGTGAGTTGGTGAGTTGTGCCCTTTACTCAACGCCAAGCAATGCGACACTGCCGCTGCTGCTGTACATGTACGCGAGCAGTGCCGATTGCAGATTTCCAGCGAGAGTTGACGTACAACGACGGCAACGGCAGACACAGCACTCAAACTCGATGCGTAATCGGCGATACGATGGTGCGCGTGAAAACACACTCACGGCGTTGTACGACGCAAACGCGCCGAGAGAGTCAGAGTCTCTTCGAGAAGCTTCTTCTTCTTCTTCTTCTTCTTCTTCGTTAACGGCAAACAGCGAGCCAATGTGGACATGAGCATTTGAGACCAAGATTCGGGTTCTGGGCACCTGGGCGCCAGCCATGTCAGGGAGCAAAGATTGGGATTCGAAAAGAGAGCGAAAGAAAGAAAGGAGGAAACCTCGGAGGAGAAAGAACTCTGCAGCAGCAACGAGATAGAAAGAGATGGAAAAGGCGAGAGAGAGGAGAGAGGCGAATGAAGGGAAGGGAACGTGAAGGTTTCGTTGCCCATCCGCCTAGTGACGGCCGCCAGGGGACAGCACACTGGCGAGCGCTGCTCAGTGCCCTACAGTGCGCTCTCGCCCATGAACGGTCACAGGCGATCTAGGCACATTTCCCTGAGGGCTGAAATCTGCCTAGCTGATAAGATAAGCCACTTAGGGTCAACACTAGGGTTCGTTTTCTCCGGTCAGCATTGTTGGCCGCTGTTGGCCGCTGAGTGGGCATTGTTGGAAAGTTCTCCCTGTGGAGAGAGTGTGCACTGTAGCTCAGCCCAGTGCTGTTGCCAGTATAAAAGGCTGCTCCCTCCGCCATTGCACTTCATTCGGTGCGTTGTATTGCAAGTGTAAGCAAGCTCTCTTTCTCTGCGCTCTCTTTCTACTTTGTGCTCTCGTCAACTTTGCTACGTCGTAGTCCCAACTCTCTCCCACTCAACTCGCAACCTCTCCCACTTTTGTCTGCAAGATGCAAATCTTCGTGAAGACCCTCACCGGCAAGACCATCACCCTCGAGGTGGAGCCCAGCGACACCATCGAAAACGTGAAGGCGAAGATTCAGGACAAGGAGGGCATCCCCCCGGACCAGCAGCGACTCATCTTCGCTGGCAAGCAGCTCGAGGACGGTCGCACCTTGAGCGACTACAACATCCAGAAGGGTAAGTGCTTCAGTTGTGCTTTCTAGGTTTCCATTTCCTAATCATCTCATTCCTATTTACAGAGTCCACTCTCCATCTGGTGCTGCGTCTCCGTGGAGGCATGCAAATTTTCGTGAAGACCCTCACGGGCAAGACCATCACCCTCGAGGTGGAGCCAAGCGACACCATCGAGAATGTGAAGGCCAAGATCCAGGACAAGGAGGGCATTCCCCCGGACCAGCAGCGTCTCATCTTCGCTGGAAAGCAGCTCGAGGACGGCCGCACCCTCTCGGATTACAACATCCAGAAGGAGTCCACCCTTCACCTGGTGCTCCGTCTGCGCGGTGGTATGCAGATCTTCGTTAAGACCCTCACCGGCAAGACGATCACTCTCGAGGTGGAGCCCAGCGACACCATTGAGAATGTGAAAGCGAAGATCCAGGACAAGGAGGGCATTCCCCCGGACCAGCAGCGACTCATCTTCGCTGGCAAGCAGCTCGAGGACGGTCGCACCCTGAGCGACTACAACATCCAGAAGGGTAAGCTCTCTTTGCTGTTCATTGTTTACTGTTTACTAACTTTTGCTTATTCACATCAACAGAGTCCACCCTTCACCTGGTGCTCCGTCTGCGCGGAGGCATGCAGATTTTTGTGAAGACCCTCACCGGCAAGACCATCACCCTCGAGGTGGAGCCCAGCGACACCATCGAAAACGTGAAGGCGAAGATTCAGGACAAGGAGGGCATCCCCCCGGACCAGCAGCGACTCATCTTCGCTGGCAAGCAGCTCGAGGACGGTCGCACCTTGAGCGACTACAACATCCAGAAGGGTAAGTGCTTCAGTTGTGCTTTCTAGGTTTCCATTTCCTAATCATCTCATTCCTATTTACAGAGTCCACTCTCCATCTGGTGCTGCGTCTCCGCGGAGGCATGCAGATCTTCGTTAAGACCCTCACGGGCAAGACCATCACCCTCGAGGTGGAGCCCAGCGACACCATCGAGAATGTGAAGGCGAAGATCCAGGACAAGGAGGGCATCCCCCCGGACCAGCAGCGTCTGATCTTCGCGGGCAAGCAGCTCGAGGACGGGCGCACCCTCTCGGACTACAACATCCAAAAGGAGTCCACCCTCCACCTGGTCCTTCGTCTGCGCGGCGGCAGCAACTAAGCAGCCCCACCACCAGCACACTTCACTAAGACTGGGCATCTTCAACCGTGGGCGCCATCGCCGCCCACCACCTAATCTCATTCTCGCCCGTTTAATCTAAATTTTATTTCTCAGATTAAATTTTCTTTCTCATTACCACACTAGATTTCCTTTTATCGTCAGGGCAAACCTCTCTTTCCTCTCTTTCCAATCTAATCACTCCTAAATCTCACAATACCTCCTCTTCCACCTCTGATTACAAACTGTTTATTACCACTTTTCCTTCTCAATAAAAAGCAATTCCAGTCGGTCAAATGTCTTTAAATGTCACACTCGACTCCGAGTCCCATCTTGATGCGGTCACCGGCGTTGAAGAGACTTGCCCAGGTGAGGCCGCCCTTGCCGGCGTCGCCGAGGCTGCTCCACAGTCGGACCGTCACCGCGTCGCTCAGCTTCGCCTGAAGGCCGGCGGCCACGTTGAGGCGGCTGTCCACCTTGAGCAGCGTCGACCAGTTTGGACTGCTGTTCTCCTTGAAGAGGAAGCCCAGCTCAAAGTCCGTCCGCTGGCCGTCAAAGAGCACCCGAACGGCGGTGTCGTAGCTGCCGGTGGCGCTCTTGCCCGTCAGCGTCCCCGTCACCTGCCGGCCCTGGAGCGGCTTCAGCAGCGAGGCCTCCAGGCCGGGGCCCAGCTGCAGGCCCAGGCAGAGGTTGCCATTGTGCAGCCAGTCGTGGTGATTCGCGCCGAAGAACTGGTAGCCGAGCAGGAGTTTGTCGAATCTAGGTGAAGTGATATAGTTGTTATTGTTTGGGCTTCTGTTTGTTCTAAAACACTCACTTGGTGACCACCGAGCTGCTGACCACCGAGCGACCCTTCTCCTCGGCCATGGCCACGTCCAGGCGGACGCTGTGGCGGATGACGTTGGCGGTGAGGGCGGCCGCCGTGGCGCCCGTCGCCGGAACCAGACTGCCCGTGACGCCCACCCGCGTCCCGAAAAGAATCGAGTCGGCGAGAGCTAGCTCGGCGAAAAGCATCCCCTCGGAGTTGACCTTGCGCTGCGCCTGCAGTCCATAGGCGGGCAGAAAGTCCACCTTGGAGGCGAAGCTGGAGCGCCACTGGTTGCTCTGCGGATCGAGGCGGCACTCCGCCAGCGACTCGTTGCCGCACTCCTTCATCTTCGCCTTGAAGCTCAGCCGGCCGGAGTCTGTGGTGGATGGGAAGCAATTGGGTAGATTAGAGAAAGTCGAATGCTGTTTAAAAGACTTACCAAAGAAGGTGGTCAGTATCTCCCGAGACTGCTTGCCGATCTCCTCAAACTTGGGCAGATGTTGTGCAGATGCCATGTTGTGTTGGTTGTTATTTGGCGAATGCTCATGTAGTCAAAGTACAGCTGTAAAATGCACCCTCCCCTCCTATTGTTTGCCATCATCTTTTTTCCCTTAAAGTTCCAAATTAGTCCAACTTCGAAAACACCAAATCTCAGCAAAACAACTCCAGCAGCAGCAGTCTTCCCGGTAAGCCGTTTTGCAAAAAAATCTTCCCAGGAGCAAACGCTTTCTCTTTGCCGGCCATTTCCACCCCAGCTGCCCCGTTGGCTGCGCTGCAAACGCATGCTGGTGCACAGTAGTCGGCAGGCTGAGTCGCTTTTCCGTTCTCTCCTTTCCGTTTGCTTCTCCACCAGCGCGCATCAACGCTGTTCTTCTACCGTCAACAATGAAGGCCTCTGGAGTGGTAAGTCCCGTCCGGGCCCGGGTCCCGACAACCCGAATTATTTGCTGACTAGATCGGGCACCCTCTGATGGGGCAGTTGAGGCTGGCGGGTTGCTGTTGTGCTGGTGAAGAGACCTGCCAACACAACACAACAGCCCTGACATGTTTACAACTGATTTCGAAGCTTCTGATTCTGATTCTGCTTCTATTTACTAATTCTTCATATCTCCCCCTCCCCTCAACCAGCTTCGTCAGTACCGCATCGTCGGGCGGCACCTGCCGACGGCGGCCATCACCAACCCGCCCCTCTACCGCATGACCATCTTCGCGCCGGACCACGTGATCGCCAAGTCGCGCTACTGGTACTTCCTCTCGAAGCTGAAGAAGGTGAAGAAGGCCAACGGCGAGATCGTCGAGATCAAGGAGATCCAGGAGTCGGACGCCGCCGCCAAGGTGAAGAACTACGGCGTCTGGCTGCGCTACAACTCGCGCACCGGCAGCCACAACATGTACCGCGAGTACCGGGACGTCTCCACCAACAACGCCATCACCTCGTGCTGTAAGTGTGCCTGTTTACACCCGATTCTTTACTTTGTTTTCAGTTCTAATTCTAACTAACCTTTATTTCCCCCACCCCCTCTCTTCAGACCGAGACATGGGCGCCCGTCACCGAGCCCGCGCCGACTCGATTCAGATCATCCGCGTGGAGGAGATCGAGTCGAGCAAGTGCCGCCGACCGCACATCAAGCAGTTCCACGACTCGAAGATCAAGTTCCCGCTGCCCGTGCGCACGCAGAAGAACTTCCACGCCAACCGCTTCACCACGCGCGTTCCTCGAGCTCGTCTGCTGTAAATGAAATGAAATAAAAAAGTTCAACAAAGTTTTAACACGCTAAACAACAACACCGTTTAACAAATACTGCTGGTCACTCTCTATCTGTTGTGTCTACGGTTGCACTTGAACGTTTCACCACAATAAATAAAGGGGCCGCCATTTTTATCTTTGGTTAATCTTTTTTTGGATTCTGTGTTTGCATTTTGGTTCCCTTTTTGGGTATTTTTGATTGACAAAAAAATCGTAGCGCCCTCTTACGACCGAAAACTGCCCTATACTCTGTGAATGGGTTTTGCGTTTTTTGCTGTTGCGCGCGCGCCAAAACAAAATCGCTCTGGTTCTTTCACCAGATTTCATCTTTTTTCAGTTGTTCTAAAACCTCTCAAAGATGAATCTCCCTCAATGCTCATTATCTGTTCCGTGTTGTCGTGTGTGTCAAAAGCCGAAGACGTTCCTGTTGTGGAGAGCCACCACCATCACCATCACCTCATCTCGAAGATGATGATGATTTTCTCTAGTCGAGGTGCGCCGAGGTGCGACTTGCGCCTCTGCCAGAAAGGCGCCGAAGACTTCGAGGAGAAGAATAAACGCGAGCTCACCAGAATCCCTTCTCCTTTCTCTCTTTACGAGATTCTCTGGTTGCCCTCTCCCTCTCAAAATAGAAGCCACTTCTCTTCTGCCTCAACCTACGGCTTAATTCTCTCTTTACTCTCTTTCGCTCTGGCGTTCGTTGGTTGATTTTAGGCAGCAGCAGCCGTGCAGAAGGCGCCTAAATGAAATTCTTTGAGCTCTCGCTCTCTCGGCTGCTTTCTTTATTCTTCTCAAAACATTCTTCCACCACTAGCAGCAAATGCTATCGTCTTCTTCGAAACACACACACAGCACAACAGTAAAGACAGACACAACATCGACAACGGCAGCAGCAGCAGTCGAATCAACTCCAGAAACCGATTTGCGATGATTTTTTGGTGAAGTTTGCAGAATCCTTTTTTCTCCGAATCTCTGTTTACCTCACCGAAGCATTTTGCTTGCACTGATTGAGCGTTACAACGTGCATTTGTCTGCCTGTTGCGTGCTTGTGTGGTTTGCGTTCGTTGTAAAAATCCGCTGACCACGCTGAAATCTCTCCATTCTTTCATCTCCAATGAAGGCGCACAAGGGACAAGTCATTCTTCCTCGGTAAGTGTCAGACGTTCTTTTCCCCTTTAATTCCTTTCGATTTGTGTTAGTGCTTTTGCGCATTTAATTTATTCGCTTGCTGATCTACTACTGAGTGAATAACACGCATTGGCCATGGTCGCCGATGATCTTTGCGTGGTGGTCTCTGCTGACGACCAACAAAGCGCCTGCTGACGCTGACAGCAAACACTTTCACTCTGTCGGCGCCGTCAATCGACTCTCAATCGCTTTCTTCGAGAAAGAGTTCTTCAGCTTAGTAAAGAGAGCTTAGTTGTGCATGAACACACACACACTTGGTGACAGCGCTAGTGCTAAAAAATGCCGCAAAAAAGTTATGTTTCCCGAAAATAGTTGCAGCACAGAAAGAGAGCGAGCGGGTTCCACCGAAGACTGATGATGCTAATTGACTGACTGGTTGGTTCTTTCACTTTCCTAACTCTCGAACTCACGCGGTGACAACTCACCGCGCTCGTTTGACGTTCCACAGCAGCAACAGCCACAGCATCACATGGACACGCACAATATGTCACTGGCTGAATCGATGGTGATGGCGGTGGTAGTGCCATTTACGGCGGCACAATTGACATGTTGCAGCAGCCTCTAAGAAGAAGAGGAGGCTCTGCCTCACTGTGAGATGCTTGATTTATGGTCGCTGGATTCAATCAAATGAACTGCCGCTGGTGATGGCCAGTGGAAAGTGCCCAATCCTTTGCAGACTAATTGTGAAGGACAGTTCTTTCTGTCTCTCTGTCTGTTTTGTTGTTGCTGTTTAGTGTTTCTATTTGAGTTAGCAGGGGAAGGGAAGGCTACTCCTTTTCCTCTGTTGTTGGCCAGTTCGTCTATCGTGCAAACTTAGGAAGAGGAGGAATCCGAGGCTTTGTTTATTCGAATTTGGCGAGTTTGCCTTCTCTCCCCTTTCTCTCTGTTCACACTTTAGCTTGCATTGTTTCTTTTGCAGCAGCAGTGTGTTGAGGTGGCCATCAGCTGGATGGCAAAAAGAGAGAAGGAGGATCTGCAAACAATCTGGTGGTGGTTCTCTGCAGCTTTCTACAGTTTGCTGCAAAGGTTGAATGAACTGTTGTTGCTAGATGTGTTATTCGGTGTATTTCTTCTTCTTCTTCTTGAGTCCTTCAGCAGCAGCAGCTGGAGACTTCCTCGACCAGAGGAAGAGAACAACTCTGTTGCGTCGTCGTCGTCGTCTTTTGCACACCATTCATCACCTCAGAGTTCTCTCCTCTTTCATCTCGGTGCGCCGGTGTTTGCTTTGCCTTCATCTTCTTCGTTTGACTTTTCAGTTCATTAGCTGGTGCCAGCTTTGGCGCCCTCTCCTCCTTATCCTCTTCGTCTTCGTTCGCCTCTTCTCAGCAGCAGCCAAACAGGGGCACCTCCGTCGTACAAGAGTCACAGTGTGTGTGTATTAGCCAAAAGTAGTGAGAGAGGCAGACACATCTGTGTGTCATTAAGTGCCGCTTCCCGGTGTGCTCTCTCAGTACGATCCACATTTCATTGTTTCCACTGCTGCCACTTTCTCCTTGCTGAGTGCTTTCAGTGCTCTGTGAGTCGTCTGTTACACCTTCCCATCTACCCTCCCTTCCTTTCTCTTTCTCACCTGTTCTTACTGTTCTTATCATCATCATCATCCTGGTCACTTGGTTGCACTCGCTACTTGTACGCTGTGTTCTCTTCGATCCTGGTTAGTTGCGTCAGGCGTAGCAACGATCAGCGGGTGTGATCAATGAATGGAAGGGAAGTGTGCTGGCAAACAACTGCAAGGCTGTTGCTGTCTGCTGCTGCTGCTGCTGCTTCAAATGCCGCGCACACCGGCTACGGTGGCCGACATCGGAGACGATTGAGGTGCGGGAGCAGCAGCAGCAGTTTCTCAATCAGTTTTCCTCATTCTCCTCTCTCTCTCTCTTTGTCCATTAGTATCGGTGATTATTGAGCGAGAGTATTAGGACGCTACTGACATCATCATCAGCCGCACACTTTTTGTACCGAAAGGCGCAGTTTGTCTTACAGCTTACAGTGTAGTAAGCCCCTCTCACGGTGTCTCGTTCATTTGGCGACTTTGTGACTTTGCTGTTGTTGTGGTGGTGATGGTGGTGAAGTAGCTTACTGTTGAAAGCACTCTGAAAAAACTTGTGCACTTTGTCTTCCTCTCTTTTTTTTCTCTATCTCGTGTATCACACTGCCATCATCAACAACTTCACCACCACCATCAGCACTACCATCATCATCATTATTGCCATCATTTTCACCTTGTAGCAACAGCAGCAGCGGCTTATCCGGCGGATCAGCATGCAGCACGACGAAGCACCTCGTTCTCGATCCTGTGCACCTTTACTTTCTTTGAAAAAAACTGCTGCTAAACGATTTGACGATATATTTGCCCCATCAGCCATCATCATCATCATCAGTGCCTTCTGGCTTCTGACCCAATCTGATTAGAAACGACTCTAGAGGAAAAAAACTCGTGCACTTCAGCAGCGTCTTTTTCACCTTTAACCACCCACAACTTCTTCTTCACCTCAAAAAAAGTAGGCAAAACGATGACCATTAGCAGCGCCATGCACCTCAATCTGCTGCGACTAATTGATTTATTGAATTACCGATTGCGATTAGCAGATCAGATGAAGGTTGCTGCTGCCTGAACCACACGAAGGAGAAAAGGGAGTGTGCTGACTAATTGTGATTAATTGACTTCTTTCGCTCGTTTGCCGGCTTCACGGCTTCTTTTCTAAGCCGATTGACTGCCTTTGCTGATCAGCGCAGTTGTCGGCGCGGCGAGTTGCGCTAATTTGAAGCGCTGCGGTTTGATAAGCAAACACTCTCACTCTTGGCCACTCTGTGATTTGGTGGTGGTGGTCGCTTTTGACAGATAGATCAAGCGGCGTAGTTGCCTTTTTGTGTGTAGTGTCGGCGATCTCTCCCCGATTTGACTAGCACTACTTTGCTGCTGGCCATTGTGTCTTGGCCACTCCAGAACACAAACTTTGTGGTGGTGGTGGTGGTGTGTGTTGCGAGACTCGTGTTTTCACTCTCTTGTTCTTTCTTTTTCCCCTTCCCCTCCTCTTCTTCTTTTGCTCCTGTCGTCGTCGTCGGAATTTTTGCCTCACTGTCTGTTTGGCCAGCCACTGCCATATACAGCAATAAGGTCGTCGCCGTCGCCGCCGCCGTAGTTAGGCTGCTGTCGTACAAAACTATTTGCCACAGCCGAATCAATGGCACTTACTCTTTCGAAGCACTTGCTCGTCGTCGTCGCCGTGGACGACACATCTGTGGTTGGACAAACTGTGTGTGTGTGTGTGTTTGCCTTTGCAGACTGCACTGCTGAAACACCAACTCCTCGTTTCGTAGCAGTTAAAGTCAGGCATCATTTACTCGCTGGCATTTTCTCGGTGTGGTTGTTGATCAATGCATGGTAAGCTAGCTTACACATGGCAACGTTTTGACACACTAACACGGGTGTAGTGTAGTAGTGTGCGGTTGCCATTGAAAACGCACAGATTGGAGCTGCTTTTTTTGCCTGCGCGCGCGGAGACTCGCCTTTGGGTTGAGTGCTTCATTCGATGTTGTTGATGATGAGTTCACCACCACCACCGCCACCAACTCCAATGTGATCGAATTGAAAGATACAGCTAATGCTCGAGCCGTTTCGCAGTAATTGAGCAGTGCCGCTGCTGATCTTGGTGTGGCAATCTCGGTGAGCTTTGACGAGCATCAGCAGCAGCAGCAGCAGCACTGAGAAATATTGAAGAGGCAATGCGCCATTTACTCTCCGTCTTATGAATTGGTCTTTCTTTATTTTTAGTGTCATCTGCTCTGCCTTCTGCTGCCACCTCTTCTTCACCTTCGCCCCAGTAAGCAGCTCGACTGCTTTGCTTCCTATTTCGTTCTTGTATCGTTTTTTGCAGAAGTTGAGCACACATCTTCCGCGGTACGGCACACGAGGTGCACTTGTGATGCCAGTGCCCATTCCTGGCACATCTTTTTTTCCACTTCAACTCGATTCAATGGCAGGTGTGTGTGTGTGTGTGTGTGTTAATGTGCCATTGAAGAGGTTTTTTGTTTTCTTTTTTCCTCTTTCCTTCCCTCCCTTCAATCTGTATCAGCAGTTAAGGAGGGGAGATCGTTTTAGTTCGTTTTGCAGCGAGCACCTTCAGTGTCTACCTCTTCAGTGTCGTCGTCGTTACTAAATTAAGCCATTTCTCTGCCTGAGCAGCAGCAGTTTTCTAGCCGGTGCGTGGGCGCCGGTGACCATTGAAATGAATGGCAGCACTGGCTGCCTGCCTTCTTTCCTCCCCTGCCCAACTACCAAAAGTCAATGGCAGATACTGACAGACATCACATCACATCAGACTGTGTCGAATATGTCTTTCGACCGCCACATAACGGCCACGCTCAAAGCACAAGGCACGGCTGACGATTCCTGACGATGGGGCATTGTTGTGCTTTGTTGTGGTGGTGGTGGCCATTTAGTGATGATGATGATGGTGGTGGTGGTCATTAGCAGTAGCTCAGTCAGTCAGCTCAGATGTCATTGATTTCCTGGATGGTGGTGGTGGTGGAGAAGGAAGAAAACTGTGAACAATGAAACATGAGCAGGCACGACCTGTGGTACGACTATGACCACAGATGTCCTCATCATCTTTTTTTTCTGTCTGAGGCAAAGCTTTTTGGTGATTCTCGAGTAGGCCGAGTGAAGCGAGCACTTGACAGGCGATCGGTGACACTACTCTTTCCCTTCTTCTCATTCCCCTTCTCCCCAAGTCCATTTGTCAGGTGCTAATTGCCTGTCCATTACGACATCTCGCCTTCTCAAGAGTAGTGCCCACTGAAGCTGATTACCATAGCAGCAGCAGCAGCAGCCGTAGTTATGCGTCAAAGTTGTGTGTTTTAGTGCTCATTCAGCAACTGCCCATTCACTGTGAAATGTGCTGCACTGGAGAGAGATGAGCTCGGGTGATATAATTTCACCACTTGTTGCTTCTGCTGCTGCTCACCTCTTTCCGCCGTGAAGGGAAGCCACAGTACTCCCCTTGTGCTGCTATTTTTCAGCTTTTCTCTCTCTCTCTCTCTCTCTCTCTCTCTCTCTTTCTCTTTTTCATGATCGTGGAACACAGGCGGGCGTAGGTGTCCCCTTTCGTCTCTCCATTTCTCTCTCTCTCCGTTTCAAATTGTTCAGCTTGTGTTTGGCTGTCTGTAGACACGTCCATTCGCCAGCAGCCGACAGCAGCAGCAGCGACGACCATCACAGTTTGCCCTTTCCCTGTCACTGTCGTGCTGTTGTGCATTTGTGCTCCAGTCGATGTCAGGTGTGCTGCTGCTGCTGCTGCTGCTCTGGCACCACTTGTGCAGCATGTGTGCTTGCATGTGTTTCCATGTGTTTGTGATTTACTCGATGCGACAGTTTTTCTCCCTTGGCCACAGCTGTTTGGGTTTTTCTTAGTTTTTGAGCAATAGTTGCTTCTACTTTTGTTTATTTTTTTATTGTGTCCGCTTAATTAGACTATTGTTTTTTGCTATTAATATCGAACCTCGCACTTGACCTACACAATGACAACGACGACCACCACCACCACGACCACTCACCACCACCATCAGCACCAGCTGGACTTGCCCTTTGCTGTTCTGCCGTAGGTTTCACCTTCTTCTTTTAATTGGCCAGTCAATTGATACTCATTAACTTCCCAGTTGTTTTTGGGTAGAAACAGGCTACATTTTCCATTGCCAAAACGTTCTTTTTTCAATAGCGATTCATTCACGAATTTCCATTGTTTTAAACATTACTGCTTTTACTACTACAAAGCCACCGCTACAGATGGCGTACATGAGCAGGAGGCGCTTCCCTCTTTTTCCTCTTTCTTCCACTGGTGTTTGTACAACAGTTGTTTGTACAAACACCACCACCGGAGAAGGAAAAAATAATTTAGCCGATGTCAGCAGCTTTCCACTTCATGTGTTCGCTGTGGTGTGTTACAGTTATCGTTTGCAAGAATTTACGCATCAGCTTTTTTGCCTTCTTTCTTTTCTGGGTCTTTCACACTGGGAGCAATCACACACACACACAGTGAGAGAGTGAGTCAATGGCAAAATCACCAGCATCATCACCGACATTTCGCATCAGACTTACAGACTTGTACCAGTCGTACAAGTCTGACTCGCCTGCGATTGCACTGTGTTTTACGGCCTGTGTGCCTCTGTTATTTACTCGCCTGTGACGGTGACTGACTGATCGTTGATTTAGTCTCTCGTGAAGCTTTGACTGTCTTTAATAGCACTAGAGTAGAATTTGTATTTACGAGGGCGTAAAAAAATAAATAGACCTCCTTTTGCTAACGCTCTTTTCCTCTTTCTCCTTTTTCCAGAAATCATCAGCAGCACCATCCACCTCACCTGAAGAGCGTTCAGGTGCTGCGCGTCGTCAGCAGCAGCCCTCAGCTGTACCACTCGGTCCGGGTGGACCAGCGCCAGAGCCGGGCGATTCACGTCCTCCCCGAGAAGTACCAGTTCTGTGCGCTGGGCTCATCATCATCGGCCAAAGAACCAGGGACAGGGGCAGCAGGGCACAGCAGCAGCACAGCTGGGCCGCAGCTAGGCCGCTGTCGGGCGAGCGTCCACTACGGCCTCTGCACCGACTTTGACGTCTTTGTGGTGCAGAACACTGAAGAGGCGACGCCCACTTCACCGGCTTCCACCACCACCACCAGCAACAGCTCCACACTCAGTCGATTTACCTACTCGGTGAAGATGCCCTCGATGGCCTCGAAGAGTTCGATAGCGGAGGACGGCAGAAATTCCTCCCCATCTTCAACTAATTCATCATCTACCGTTGCTCGCATTGAGCGGTACCGTCGTGAGAACTCCGCCGCTGGCATTGGCGCCGTCCTGGAGGAGCTGCTCGACGCAGACGGCGCCTACGACGACGAGGATGAGCCAGCACAACTGCAGAGTCTCATCAGGTACGTACCGGTGCTGTTGTGTTTTATCAATTTATCCTGTTTGCCGGTTGTTTTTAGTATTATTGCCCGACACGTACTGCTAGGCACTATGCACTATACTGTGGTAATTGTTTAGGTTTTCGGTAGTGGTAGTAGTCGTAGTAGTAGGACGTAATTGGGCGCTTGATGTTGCTGCTGCGGTTAGGTTCTCTTTCACTCAGTGACTGTCTGCTCTTGTTTGGTGATCGGTGATTGCCGCCTGTCTGACTGTCTCTAACTGTCTGACTGTCTCTGCACAGATGCAGTTGGCAGCAGCAGCAGCAGCCGATGTGTGAGTGCTTCGACGAACGAGCAAGCAGATTGATTCGTTTCGAGATGTGTGTGTTTGTGCTGTGCGAATGTCAGAGCAGGAGGGAAAAGAGTGTGATAGGAAAGGGGCAGAATTGTATCGGGTAGTTTATGGTGGCAGTTTTGTTTTCAGTTCAGTGCAACCGAGGGGTGACCTTGTGGTCTGGTGGTGGTGGAAAAGGACACACACCTTTTCTTCTGCTACTGCACTCTACTTTGTCACACTTTGAAGCACTTTCAATTCGACACGAATGTCAATTTTGTCACTGATGAGTCTTCGATGCAGTCTTCGGTTCAGTACGACTGTGTGTTTGTGTCCATGTTTGGCAAGTGAAAAAACCTGCACTGACTGAAGAACGAGAGTGCTCACGTGAGAGACCTCCGGCGAGGATGATGTGCGCACACATTGCGGCGGCGGCGGCTTTTGTCTTGTACAGCAAGCTGTTGTACAATTCTGAAGCAGTAGTAAAGCAGTGTGTTTTCAGTGCACCGTGAAAGAGAGCGATCGAGTTCACAGGCGGTTTGTTCTGGTGAATCGACCGAGAGAGGGAGAGAGTGAGCCGGAACTGGGCTGATTAGCAGAGAGCAAATTCAGTGTGTTCTTAGGCTGCCGATGCGGCGGCGGCGATCAATTAAAGTGTGCTTAGTGCGGAAAGAACTGCAGAAGAAGGTTCTGCAAGAAGGAGAAGAGGCTTACTTTGGAGGAAGGAAAAAGAGTTGGAGAAGTGAAGACGGGTGAAAGAGTTGAAGAGTCTTAGCTTTCGGAGGATGATGCTGAGAGCTTCTGTTGAATTTTCCGTTCCCTTTCCCTCTCGCCGGTGTCGTCAATTGGCATTGTGTGCCACTCTCTCCACTCTTTCACCGAAATAGCTCACTGCTTTCAGGAGCTAGCTAGCTGGCTAGAACTAGTGCTGATCATCAGCTGCCATTCTTTCTCACCGATGTGTGCTCGCTTGATGTGCACTTCTTCTTCTTCTTCTGACGTGTACATCAGCAGCATCTGTTGCGGCAGTTGTTCACCGTACCGTCGTCACACAGTTTGCCTGTCTGCCTGCTTTCCTGTCAGTGTGGTACGTGCGCACAGTACTGTACTGAAATGTCTTGTTCGTAAGCCGCATCTCCTTCTTTCTCTCTCATCAACGTGTGAAGTGATTTGCCTGATGCGAGAGAGTGAGAGCACCGACAGATTTCTTTCCTTTCACCGAATCTCTCTCTCTCTCTCTCTCTCTCTCTCTCTCTCTCTCTCTCGTGTTCATTCAGCAAAAGTGAGCTTCTTTATTTTAATTTTGCCCGTCGGCTTAATTGAAAAGCAAGTAAGCAGCAGTGCTTACCCGAAGGCTTAGTCGTGTTCACTGTTTGTTTTTCGCCCGTTCGTTCAATTTTTTTTCGCTGCAAGTTTTACACAACTTACTTTTATCCACTTTTATCAGTTTTTCAGCATCAAACTTTGCTGCTGCCCACTTTTTTTCCCTAGTGCACTCGGGGCTAAGTGAACATCCGGTGCACCGACTTTTACTCTTTTTTTATTTTTCAGCAAAAAAATGTCAACTGACAGGCGACATTATGACATATGAACTGATGATCTGATCTGTCTGATCAATGAGCAATGCCAATGTGCGCGTCGTAGAGTGCGGGGGCACTTGTTGATCAACAGAGAGTCATCTAAATACGTCATCTTCCATTAGCCACTTTTAACTCTCACCTTTTCACTTCCTCTCTCGCACTTGCAGAAACTTTGTCCGCCAAGACCGTCAACAGCGTCAGCAGCAGCAGCAGCAGACGACGACCGCGACTACCACTGTTTCAACATCTGCCGCCATTGACCCGTCCATCGCCGAGCTTGATGCGCTGGAGGCGAAGCTGCTCGAGGTGGTCCAGTCGGCAACGAACAACAGCAGCAGCAGCAGCAGCAGCAACGACGGAACCCTGGACTCGAAGGGAAAGAAGCGGATTGTGCTGAAGAAGCCGCAGCAGGCGGACCTGCTGGCGAGGCTGCAGCAGCAGCAGCAGGCGCTGCAGAATGGCATCCTCAAGTGGGGGCTGACGAATGGAGGCGGCGGAGGAAGTGGAGGCGGAAGTACTGCTCACCAGTACGACGACTACTGCAACACCCAGCCGACGCCTTTCCTCAGTACCAGTCGCGACGGTGTCGTACAGTCGCGGCTGATTCGCTTCGGCTCCAGCTCTAACAGCAACAACTCGCGGGAGTCATCGCCGGGTCCGTCAGTGTTTGGGACTTCCGCCTTCTCCTCGCCCCTATCACCAACTCCTTCTTCCTTATCTTCATCATCAACTTCATCCTCATCACCAAATTTGATCTCCTCTCGCACCACCACCAATGGCTTGGATGTGCAGCCGAAGCGGTCGGCACATCACAACCAACATCAGCAGCAGCAGCAGCAGCAGCATTCTCCAAATCATCATCATCATCATCCTCATCCTCATGTTCAGCAGGGCGCAAACGACGTCAACGGCTCGTCGTCTACGTCTACAGCCACCGCCAGCACCAGTTCTACTACTTCTACTAATTCCAGTGAGAAGACAGTTTTTGGCATAAGCCCCAAATCAAGTTCACTCTCGAGGTAAGCTCTTCCATTTCTTCCATTTCTTTTTCTTTTTCTACCAGTGTGCCGCAGCAGTAAATGTCGACTCTGTTTCTGTTGCTGCTGATGATGAGCACAACTAGCTCAGCCTTTTTGATGCTTTGAGCGCAATGCGTGAACACACGCACTCACTTTTTCACTCAGCCACTGACAGCGATGATGCCGGCAGAAATACCTTTTTGCTGCTGCTGTAGCTGATCAGCTGAACTTTTCGGTAGAAAAAGAGTTAAGCCCTAGCTGAACTATCTTTTTTGCGTCGGTTTCTTTCTTCGATCTTTCTACTGCTGCTGCTGCTGCTGATTCTGCTACTCTCTGGAGACAACTAATTTTAGGTTCTAGTCATGATTGCTCAGACACTGCTGTAGACCAATTATCGAAATAGTAAGCTAAGAGTCCCTTCTATTGTCTCTTTTATGTCGTTTCTTCCTGGCTGCTCTCCCCTTTCTTCAACTTCCGAGTAAAAAGGGGGAGACAGCACTTTTTCAGGCATATAAAAAGTAAGAATAAGAATCATGACATGATAGCAGCGGCAGCAGCAGCAGCAGTGTTCATTCTTTTTCTGCCTCGTTTTCTTTCTTCTTTTTCCTTTTTTCAGTTGGCAATTTCGAGCAGTTGTACGGCAGCTTTTGCTCTAGCTCTCTTTTCACTACGACTACGGTGTGTTGTGTTGTACAAGCCAGCTATTTTCGTCATCGTTGTCGTCTCGCATTCAAACTTTGTCGCCTTGCTTTACGACAGCTTAGTGCTTCTAGGTTTGCTAGCTGTTGCTGGTGGTGATGAATTTCGCCAACTGAGTCTTTTGAGCAGCATTTAATACCGAGGCCTACTACTCTACAACTGAGTGTATTTAATATTCTGTCGGCACTGTCGGCATCATTTTCACTCGTTTCTAACTTTGCGTTTGTATGTTTTACGCGCTAAGTGCCGCTTCACTGGAAACTCTGAACTGAAAACTGTTGCTCTTTCGGCAGCTGCCGTATCCACAAATGGTTTCCCATAAATGTCGATGTTTCACAAAGTGCCTTCAAATCTCTGTTCCCTCTCTGTCTGGCCGAGCCCACGATGCTCCTACTTTTTTTCACTTTTATACTTTTTAGTGTTATTGAATTGATTCGTAATGAATGAGTTGGGGCAATTTGATGGCCAACTGGCTGGCACACCAGACACTGCCGAATCTGCTCGTTCACTGTTCACTAGGTCAGCACTTCCTCTTTATTTGCTGATGGAGTGGCTGGTTCATTTGCTCGGTTTGCTCCTCTTTGTCCTTGGAAGAGTGCTAGCTGCTAGTCTGATGCTGAGATTGAGTACCATTGAGTAATCAATCATCTGTCGTCTGTCTCCTCTCTCATGGTCTATTGACATGTGTCGCTAAAGACAGACTTGCCAAGCACCTACGCAGCCAACAAAACGCAGATGATGAGGTTGGTGGTGGTGGTGATCTACACTGGAGGGATTAGTATTGGCCAAAACAGCTTCAGCATTGACATTCAGCAGCATTCTCTCCACTTCATTTTTCAATTTTGATAATGCCTGTCTGCCACCTCTAACGTCAAATGATCACTGCTTGATTAACGATCTTTTTCGGAAGAAAAAACAGACAAACAACCAGCTTCAAAACAAAAAGTGGGCTTAAAAATGTCACGTGAAGAAGTGTCTTTGTCGATTCTGCTGCTGGCGTCTTTTAGCAGCATTTTTTCCTTTCGGTTTTGCTCAATCAAAATCGTTGGGAGTAGTGTGAGGTAGGGCGGCGGATTCAGTGTCACTCTTGGCAGCACCACAACAATTGACGACGTCAGAGGTGTACCTTGCCTGCTTCTGCCTGCCTACTATTTCCTCCTCCTCTGCTGCTGCTGTTTCCTGAAAATTCCTCGCTCATTTTTTGTTCACAGGATGACAGGATGCTTATGAGCTAGTCAGTAAAAGAATGCTCTCTCTCTCTCCCTCTCTAACTTTTCATAGGGTATTATATGAACTGTATTTTGTGCATTCTTTGTGTTTGTTTGTGTCTGAACATTTTCCCCTTGCTGTGTACTAACGGGGAAAGATGTTTTGCACTAAACTCGCTCATTCAGTGCAGGTACTTAGTGTGAACACTTAGTGTCTCTTAGTCTTTTGCACTAAGTTTCTCCGGTGTGCAATCTCGGTGTCAGCAGCAGCGACGTTTAGCACCGTTGAACAAGTGCACAAGTTTCGCATTTTGAGTGTCATATTTTTGGCATTGAAGAAGAACAGCAGTGAAAAAAAGCTATAGACAATGAAGAGAGTTTGGGAATCTTGTTAAGAGAAGAAACAAGTGCTTCAAGTAGTAGTCATACTAAATCACACCTAATCTGTGCGCCATTTTGCACTAAAGCACATTCATTCATTTCTAGTGCTTCCAATTAGTTGAAGTGAGTTTGTCTGCACCTCCAAGACATCCTCATCTTCATAGTCATGCTAGTCATCATAGTCATCATCATCATCATCTAGCAAGACACTTTTTTTACTTTTTTTCACTTTTAATACATTTTCCACTTTTTTGAACCGGTGCCCACTTTCGCTTTGTGTCTAGGCGCAATTATACTCACTTTTCTGAATTTACTGTTTTGGTTAGTTCGCCAAGAGTTGAAACTCTCACTTTTCACTTTTCCCTTAGCAACTCTGGCAACTTTGCCTGACTGAAAAAGGGGGAGCCATTCGTCATGATGTGCGGGCACTAATGGTAGTGGTGGTGGTGGTGGTGTCTGCTTTCAATTAGCTGCCAGAATATATTCCTGCAGCAGCAGCTGTAAGGTTTGCCCCACTAATTGGGCAAATGGTCGGCGCCGGTTGTGTGGTGTGTGTTGCTCAGGGAAGGGAAAGAGATCACCAGCCCTTCTTTGTTTGTGTAGAGAGAGGAGACTTCACTGTTTGTGTTGTTCTTCTGGCACTGCCAGTTTTGGGTTGTCTGAGTCAGTTCTCGATGCAGTTCTCCAGATTCGTCATCTGTTGCTGCTAATGCAACTTTTTTTTCTTTTTGAGATAGAATCAGACCGGGAAAAGAGTTAGCTGCTGCTGCTGCGTAGCTGCTAGGCTTTCAGTTCTTGAAAATGAAAACCTTTCTATATCTTCCTCCTTTTATGTCTGGGATGTGTGTTCAGCACAATAGTGAGTGTGTGTGTGTGTGCACTTGTGTGGCCATGTCGAAATTGTGCTTGCATTAGCACATCGTGATCATTGGCAGGCAGACAGCCAATGCCCTAGCCAATTTTTCCCAAAGTGTGCAGCATACAACAGTTTTTTGCAGTTTTCCCTCAATTAAAGACGACACATTAAGAGTGGGGGATAAAATGGTGGCAATGATGGAAAAGATGGAGCAAAATGGAGTATTCTAACAGCCAAGCTTATCCCCGTTATGGTCATGCTGCTGCTGCTGCTGTGTTGTAATCTAATGAAGAAGAGAGAAGAAGTGGCCAAGGTGCATTTATCTAATCGATTGTCAGGCTGCTCATAATTAGGAGGATGAGATTATGGTCGAGATGATGATGATGATCGACAGTATTTTGAAGAGCATCTGTTGCACATCCCCTGCTAATTGATTTTCTTTCGTTTATCTTTCAGATACAAGAACCTCATTGAGCAGCGCGCCACCTCGCCGGTTCCCTTTGGAACTACCGGCGAGAACAACTCAGCGTTGACTGAACCCGGCAACAGCAGTGACCGGAACAGCAGCAGCCATTGTACGACGGCGAATAACCCGTCTACAATTACCGTACCGTCTTCAATGGGTGCTAAAAACAAGTACAGTGGTGGTGGTGGTGGCTATTCCTCGACGACAGGCAACAGTGCTGGCAACAGTGTTGCTGTCCTACAAAACAGTCGTCCCTCGTCAGCTACCGGCATCGTCAGCCAAGTGGCGGGCTACCATCATCGGAGTGAGCCAGTTCTGCAAATAACACCCGACACTGGCAGCATCTCCTCTTCTTCCTTGGACTCGTGCCATTCTCCTCGCCAGCAGCAGTTCTCTGCAGGCAATCGTGAATCTTCTCCTTCTCCATCCTCTTCTTCTTCTTCTTGGAAAAATCAGCACTACTCCAATGTTAATGACACAGCAAAGTGCATTGCCGTCGGCGGAGGCGGCAGTACCGCTAGCAGCAGCATCGGCAGCAGCTCAGCCACCAATCTTCGTTACAACTCGACGAATAACGACAGCACTTTCACTACTTCTACTTCTACCACCATCACCACCACCACCGCCTCCTCCTCTTCGTATTTATCGTCTGCCAATTCTTCTTCTTCCCTACCGTCAACGAGCAGCAGTACGACACCGTTGTCGTCGACTGGCGCCTGCAGCAGCAGCAGCAGTTCATTCGGTGGCAGTAGTTACCAGCGACAACAACCAACAAAATCGGCGACTGACTCACCGTCAACACTTTCTTCACTTTCTTCTTCGACCATCAACAACAAAGATCACCAGCACCAGCAGCGAAGTGGTTCACCCTTATCACCGACTTTTGTTCAGCATTCCCCAGCGGTTTCACCTCTGACCACCACCAGCACCACCACCAGCAGCAGCTCCTCTTTATTATCACCTACTCAAGGTGGTGGCAGCAGCAGCAGCAGCATCGACACCTTTATCAAGGAGAACGAGCAGCTCTTTGGCAGCGCCGGCAGCCACCGACTGAACAGTGGTTTGCTGCTGCAGCGCAGCGTCGGACTGATTGAAAAAAAGCCGAAGCCGACTGATCAGCAGCACAATAATTTAAACCTCGAGGAGCTCGTCGACTACGGACGCGAACTTCAGCAGCAGCTGAATTACATTGACAGCGGCGAAGAGGACCATCTTTCAGTGGAGAGCGGCAGCGAAGAAGGTAGTGATATGAAAATCAAGGACAGCACGAAGCTCTCCTCGTTGACGGACGACGAGAAGGCGCTGCTGCATGAGACGCTCAAGGCAGGCCTCTACGGCGACCCGAAGAAGAAGAGCCGCCAGCAGATGTTCATCAGCGGACAGACTAATGGCCAACCGAATGGCCAACTTCAGCAGCAGCCGTCGAAGACGACTGCTGAGGAGAGCGACTGTGATTCAAATGAAAGTGCCTCTTCGACCTCTTCCTCTTCCTCTTCTTCGGGCAAACCTAGCCGACGCATCATTCTCATCTCGAAGCCGGCGCCCAAACCGGAGCCAAAGCCGGAGCCGAAGTACGTCAACGGAAAGGTCGTCTTTGGGCAGCTGCCCACCCCGAAGGGCCTCGCCGGAGGCAATGGAAGTGGTGGCGGCGGGGGCGGAAGTGTCCTCCAGCGAGGCTCCGTCGCCGAGCGGGTGATGCTCTTTGAGAAGTGTCCCGAAAAAACTTCCGTCACCAAGGGCAAGCTGACGGAGCTGCAGCGCAGTCGGGCGCTCGGCAGTCCCAATAAAATTGGCAGCTGGGTGAGAGGATCGGTAAGTACTTTTCCAAACACTTTATGGCTTGTAGTTGTTGTTGTTTTGAAGCGAGAGAGGTACTTTCGAAGTAGGGATTAGCGAGAATTGGGTTTTTAGTTTAGAGGCACTTTTTACGGCTTTTTCAGCTTTGAAATTTGTGCGTTGCACCCATTGCCTGGAACACACTGATCTATTGCCGCCTTGCTGATCCTATTGCGACTGGCAGGCGTAAGCCGCCGCCGCTGATGTTATTGAGCTTTGGCCGCCCACTTTTCCAGCATCGCTATCACAGGACACTACGCGTTCATTACGCTTCACTAGAGAGCGATTGGTAGTGGAGGGGCTCCTTACAGCTCAGCTTTGTCAGGGTTTGTCACACACACACAGCAGAGCACTTGGCACGAGATTTTCTGAGGAATCGTGCTGGTGGTGGATTCTATTTAAAGCAGAGACAGGAAGAGGGAAAGAAAACGTAATGAGTGACTGACTGGAGAGGAGACTTTGCGACATCTTTCGAGCGGCCGAGGCCAACTTCTCTGGAAAGGAGATTTTCATCTCTCCTCAACTTTCTTCGCTGGTTTTCTTCCGTTCTGGCTCACTAATTCACTAGCTCTACTGAACTCTAAGCTCTTCTACTTGATCTCTAATCGGCCTATTCCTCCTCTCCTGTCAACCACAGGGAGCCACTGCTGAGAAGGACTACGTGAAGATACCGAAAATAGGCGCAAACTGTGCCACCGGTCCAAACAGTAACTCACAACAGCAATCGGCAAATCAAAACCAAAACCACAATCACAGCAACAGTCATCCAAATCAGCCCATTTACCAGCAGAAGCTAGGGAGAAAAGAGACCGAGGAGCTCAAGTCACCTCCTCCTCCTCTCATCAGCAGCGTGCCCACCTTTCGCCGCTTCAGTCGCTCCAACTCGATTACCGGTGGAAATCAAAATCAGCAGAACCTTTCCGGGCAGCTGCCTCGCTTTCACTTTCCAAACGGCCGGCCCTACTCTTCTCACGAGGTGGAGACGCAGATCCGGCGGATCATCGCCGTCTTTGAGCGCTTTCCCTCGCGCAGTGTCACCCGCAAGGACCTCGGTGGGGTGCTCAAGCTGGTGGGCATTCCCGTGTACTGGAAAGAGCCACTGTTCTGCGCCGTGGTGGCCAGTGCAAAAGCGAACGGCATTGGAGCAGGTAGTCAGCAGAGTTTGAGCAATGGAAGTGGAGTTGCTGGAGTTCTAAATGGAGGCCGAGCCCGATCAGGCAGTCGGTCGAACAGTATCGACCTCAGTGCTGCAGGGCCGCTGGCAAATGGAGCCCTGGCTGCCACGCTGAAGAAGGAGTACATCTCCTGTGAGCAGTTTACCGACTACTGGAGAAGGTAGGTTCCGAGGTGGAGTTTGGTGGTGGAGTTTCTTTCCTTCTAAACCTTCTGTTTCATTTTCTCAGGCTGATCACCACCTGCTACGACGACGCCGCCCGCTTTATGGCCATCGCCACGCAGGGCCGCCGCGCCTACCTCCTGCCCGAGGACCTGGAGGGGCTCATTCAGGACGTCGTGGACACCCACCCGGGCCTTCTGTTCCTCAAAGAGGCGGAAGAGTTCCACTCGCGGTACGTGCACACCGTCATTGCCCGTATCTTCTACTGCCTCGACCGAACCTGGTCGGGGGCGGTCAGCTTGGCGGAGCTTCGAAAATCGAACCTCCTCAAGGTGCTGCAGCTGCTGGAGGAGGAGGAAGACATCAATCAGATTACGGAGTACTTCAGCTACGAGCACTTCTACGTTATCTACTGCAAGTTCTGGGAGCTGGACACTGATCACGATCTCTACATTAGCAAGTACGACCTGTCGCGCCATAATGACTCAGGTAAAAATCCACCATTATCAAGATTCTTTTATCAACTTATCAACTAACTTTTGTTTACCTTTTCAGCCATCTCCTCGCGCATGATTGACCGCATCTTCAGCGGAGCGGTCACCCGCGGTCCCCGCAACGACAGCGACCACCAGATGTCCTACGCGGAGTTTGTCTGGTTCCTCCTCTCGGAGGAGGACAAGCGCCATCCGCGGGCGATTGAGTACTGGTTCCGCTGTATGGACCTCGACGGAGATGGGGCGTTGTCGATGTACGAGCTGGAGTACTTCTACAGTGAGCAGGTGAAGCGAATGGAGGCGGCCGGCATTGAGGCGCTGCCCTTTACCGACTGCCTTTGTCAGGTGAGTTTTAAAGGTTTTTTGGAAGGGTTTTGCATTTCGAGATGATAATAATTTTTGCGTTTTTTCACTAGATGATCGACCTCGCCAGCCCCGTCGACCCGCTGCGCATCACACTGAACGACCTGAAGCGGTGCCGCCTGACACCTGTCTTCTTTGACACCTTCTTCAATCTGGAGAAGTACCTCGACCACGAGCAACGGGATCCCTTTGCCAGCCAGCGGGACGAGGACGGCCTCTCAATGTCCGACTGGGACCGCTACGCGGCGGAGGAGTATGAGCTGCTGGTCGCCGAGGAGAATGCCGCCGCCGCCGCCTCAGCGCAGAGTCATGCCTCAAAGTAATTTCACTTGTTGAAGATTTTATGTTGATGTGTTCAAAGACGACCAGACCTCTGTCCTCTGTCCCCTCTCAAACTTTGTCTCAATCTATGTTCTTCTCATCTCTGCTCTATCTCCCAACTCTTCCGCCTTTCATCTTTTCCTCCCATATCACCTCTCTTCTACTTCTACTTAATCTTCATATCTACCTTTCAATCTCCTTCTTCTTCTTTGACCTTCTGTCTATTCGTCTCTTCTTCTTTTTAACCCCGGCTACTTTTTCTCTACTTCTTTTTTCTTGGATTTCTCTACTACCTTCTACTTTTTTACTTTCGAAGTCTTTGAACTACCGCCTGCTCCAGATCCTTTGGCTTTTGTTTTTGTTGCTAACCAGTGCAATATTTCTCTCCCTCTTCTCTAGTCGATTCTATGATTACCATCATGGCGGGGGTCATGGCGGTCACCACCATCAACAGTCACTGAGTGAACAGGCGGCACGACATCGCTACCACTCGGAGGAGTGTCTCAATTTGGATGAGTATGATGAAGAGGATGAGGAGGAGGAGGATGAAGAAGATTATGATGAAGAGGAGGAAAGGGCGGAAGGAGAGGAAGAGGAAACGAGCAGCGACTCAACCGCAAATGATTACGAAGAGATGGAGGGGGAAAGTGTTGTGAAGAAGGTGGGTAAGAACTTTTCTCAGCTGGAGAGTTTGCCCTCAACAACCGATGAAGAGGAGGATGATAATGACTCAGAAGGAAACTGGTCCGCGGCTTCAAATGATGCTGAGGAAGTGGTGAAAGTGCCACCAGAAAAAGAGGCCTCTTCAAACGAAATCGACGACATTGGTCGCGAGTTTTACGAGTACATCAACGCCGAGTTTGCCCCGCATGGACGAACCGATGTTGCCTCGGATGCCAAAAGTTCTTTATCATCGCCACCCTCAGCAAAAGATGTTTCTAAGCCTAGAACTTTGAGCATTAAAACTCCTGCTTCATCTTCATCATCATCATCATCTCAATCATCACCTTCTTTAGCTTCATCACCTCAGCGAAGCAGTGGTGGTGATAGAAGTAGTGACTTTAACAACAATCCGGTAATGGCTAATGCTGCTGCTGCTGCTGCTGCCAATGATACCACACTGACCGCCCTTGATGACGAGGATTTCTGGTAGAATGTACCTTTTTTCTATTTTCTCCTCATTTCTGTCACTTGTGTACATAGTGAATTTTGTGTAAGATTTGCTTCATTTTCTGGTTTAAGTGTATAGATAGTATTAATACTTTGTACGATGTGTCCTGAACGCCCACGTCCTCCTCCCACGTCCTCCTCTTCAAATGTGATCCCATTATTCTCCAAAAATACTGTAATTTAATTGTAACAATACCTTCTTTTGTTTTGCTATTTCTTTACTATAACTTGTCTTTTGTTTCTCTTTTTTGCTGAAATAATACATGGAAAGCCCACTCCTTTCCTTTGCCCTTCACGAGATGGCCACTTTGTCACTGAATGAATTTAGTGTAAAGGAAAATAATGATTTCCCCACTAACAGCAAAAAACACCGTCTGTCATCGATCAGCTTGACCGGGGTGAACAGATGCCAAATGAGTAGAGACTGTGTGTGTGTTAAATGATCTGCTTATCCTGGCCCAAATCGAAGGTCTCAACATTGAATGATCGAACCACCTGGTCGTCTCACACGAGCCGGCCACACGACCGTGTGCACCTTTCCCTCCTCCTCCTCCTCTTCTTTGCCGACAGATGGGCGCGTGGCAACAGTGTGCCACAAACGGAGAAAGAGCAGGTTCGCCATTTGTGTTGCTTGGCTGCACTCTCTCTTTCTGTCTGTTCCAATTGGATCGGTGTGATCAAGGACAGAGAGAAAAAGCGAAAGAAAGAAAGAAAGTGGCAGAGGCCTGACTCTCTGTCTGTGAATGAGTCACAGACCCCGCCGCTCGAGTTCGTCGACACCAGAGGTAGTGGCAGCAGGGAAGGTAGCGGCAGAGCCTGGCCAACACCCTCACTTTCAGCAGTGCTGCTAGCAGCGCGCCAGACCACAGGGTTTTTGGATCGCTCTGAGAGAGAGGGTCAGTTCTATTTGCCAGTCCATTAGCCACAGTAAAGTGGAGTTCGTTGTTTTTGGTTCTATAATTTGGAATTTGAAAACAGCCCCAAGCGAAAAGCGTTGTTGTTTTTGCAAGGGGACAGTACCGTTATTTGTGGTCCATCTGGGATATCACTGCTCGCTGCTTGGACGCCACCGCCGCCACCGCTGCTGAAGATCTCGAAGCCGTTATCAATTTCTGGTGTTGTCCTCTCTCTTCGAAACGCCGCACTGGGCCACTCTATTCTACCACCATGACCGCAACTGATCTTTCTGGTTGTCAGTGAAGAGGGCAGTCCAGTCTCCGGGACAAGCCAAGCCACAGGACAACAGCAGCAGCAGCTCTCGACCTCTCTTCACTTTACTTCAGAGTGTCTGAGGGAAGGCGCTGTCTTCTGTCTTTTCGATCTCTCTCTCTCTCACTTCAGCTCATCACTGCATTTTTGCGAAGCGTCTGTTATCCTGGCTGCCGCCGTCGCCGCCAGTTCTGCTGACTGCCAAGCCAAGCCAGGACAGGCCAGGCCAGGCTTTCCTTCTACTCGCCTAACTCGACGACGACGACGACAGGCACTACGATGAAGAAGAGAGGAGAGAGAAGAGTAGCTCTCTGCGGTGGTGGCCAGCAGCAGCCTGCACTCGCCTGCACATCTCACGATTCAGCCACCAGAGCACTGCTGTTTTAGCTGTTGTGTAGCCAGTCTCTTCTACTTCTGCTCATTGTCGCCGCTCACCACCACCACTGATCAACTCTAGTGCTCAGGAGGTATTTGTTGATGATCGAAGTATCAATCTGTCTGTCTGCCTGCCTGCCTGCCTGTGTGTATGATTTGCCTTCCTGGATCAGCAGCAGCAGCAGCGCCTTCAGTCCAGCGGTGATATTGCAGCGGTGATTAGCAACGGTAACAGCGGCAACAAAACAGCGACGACGACCACGACGGCAACAACAACATTGTTGCAAGATTCCTTTCCTGCCTCCCAGTCATCGCCTTCTCCTTCTTCAACTCAACTCGACATCAACGTCAACAAGATTTTACGGTTCTATTTTCGGGCCTTTGTTTGGTGCTGTGCTCTCCAGCAGTAGTCAGTGATTCTCAGTGCTCCTTCTTCTGGTCATCCACTTCTACTTCTACTTCACCCACTCAGCCACTGTCAACAGACAGCCAGCCAGTCTCCTTTATTTATTCATCGACCACCACTACCACGACAAAAGCAAATTGTGTTATCTTAGCAGCAGCACCAACACCAGCACTGCCCCAGCTGTAAGTTTGCAGTCTCGTTTGGTACGGCGTACGACATCGCCAGTGTTCACTTTACGCAATGATCAGCACCAGCCCCATTACGATTTTCATCGACCAGTAACCTCGACATTGCACCAGCCAACCACTGAATGAATGAATGAATGACGTGCCGCAAACCTAAAACGCACCATCATCACGTCCACCACCACCACCACCATTCTCTTCTTCCTTCCCACTTCATTCTTTTTCGGCTTCTTCATTCATTCATAATCACTACGACCAACTCCTAGCTCATCACGTGTGAGCCTTTCCCTCTTTCTCCCATTGGAAATGGGTGCTCAGGGCTCGAAGGAGCACCACCACCATCATGGAGGAGGTGGTGGAGGTGCCCCTGGGCTGATGCACCATCAGCAGCAGCAGCAGCAGCAATTCAACCCAAAGTACCTGCACCAGCTGCACCCGGGCAGTTCGCAGGCGGCTGCCCTGGCCGCCGCCCACCACCACCAGCAGGCCCTCACCGCCCTCTCCATTTCTAGTCCCCTGCCGGCGAGTGCGTTCATCTTTCCGCCCACGGCGGAGATCGGCGGCGGTGCCGAGCTGGAGATGTCGCTCAACGCCGCCGCCCACCACCAGCAGCTGCTCGCCTCGTTGGCCCACCTTCCGCCGCCCCGTGCTCAAGGTGGCGGGGGCCACAAATCTTCCAAAAATCACCACAAAAGCAGTGGTAATCACGACCATCGGAGCAACAGCATCTTTGCTTACCCGAATGTCGAACAAAATGGTAAGTGCATTCCTTTGCTATTATTGTTGTTGTTGATGTTATTGTTATTGCTGCACTTTCAAAGTTTAGTCTTAGTGTTATTATTATTGCAGTTGTCTTTAGAGTAGAGTAGTGTGTGAGTGAGCGAGATGATCAGCGTCAGCATAATCATAACCGCTGTTCATTGTTGTTGGTGGTGGTGGTGGCGGACGTCTTCAGACGCCGATTTCTTCATCTCCTGCTTCATTTGCCTGCGCTTTCTCTGCTTTCTGATTAGCAGCTGCATCTTTGATTATCTCCCTTTTGCTGCTGCTATTGCTCTCGCAGGACTCCAGCTCCAGAGTCCTTCTCCTCCTATTCCTTATCAGCTGATTAGGAGAGAGGAATGAATGCTCATGAATGCAACAACAGTCGCTGGCAAACAAAGCACGCACCCAGTCTTGCCGTTCGTCTCTCTCTCTCGTTTCGGCAAAACTCTCGCAAATGACTAATTGAGATTAGGGGCTGATTAGGGTGAAGTTTGCTGGTATGCGGTGGTGGTGGTGGTGGTGGTCGCGTTCCTTTCGTTTGGTTGCAGTTTTTTCTCTGCTTCACACACTGTCCACACACTTTAGAGCACTGGTCTGCTACTACCGACCACCATTAGTTATGGTATCTCTCAGCGTTTTTCTTTCCTCTGGTTTTGGTGGGCACCACTGTCTCTTCCTGTGTGTGAGTGTGTGTCGCCATGTTTTGGCTGTCGGTTTTCTTGTTCAGCTGCCGCTGCCGCTGCTTTTATCATCCTCACTAGACACTCTCTTCATCAGACACACACACTCTCTCACTATTAAGGCAACCGTCACTCGAACTTTTTAGTTTTTCACGTCTCTAATAGTTTCC
>JAALOO010000035.1_pt2 | contig 86639 bp, 59 predicted proteins | sample 7257641 | NCBI WGS metagenome assembly JAALOO01 (sample SAMN14085613, study PRJNA598686) | mite metagenome | biome: ENVO:01001000; feature: ENVO:01001002; material: ENVO:01001226; isolation source: single female mite from University of Michigan culture on fish food culture... ...
ATATAACAGCGAGGCTGCCGAAGGCGGCCGAGCCAACGGAAACACCCCAACAATATCCTAACCTAATATAACAGCGAGGCTGCCGAAGGCGGCCGAGCCAACGGAAACACCCCAACAATAACCCTAACCTAATACAATCAAGAGTACTCCCCTTCAATAACCCTAAACTAACATAACAGCGAGGCCGCTGAAGGCGGCCAAGCCAATGGGAACACCCCAAAAATAACTCTAACCTAATACAACCGAGAATACTCTCCAAAAGCAATGCTGTTAAAAGTTGACTAAAAAAATAGATTTTATTGCACATGTTAGTAAATCCTTTGCATGGCTGAAGATGAAATGAGATGTTTATCTATTGTAATAGCCACAAATGAAATTTTTGGAGCTTTATTCTGTTATTTCGGTTAAGATGATAGTTAGAAAGTTTTTTGGAGTTCAGCTGCTTTTAGCAGCCGAAATGCTTTGCTAAGTTTGGGTCATTGTAGAGTAGTGTTCACTGTTTATGTTAGGTTATTATAATAAGTACTTGTTGTTAGGTTGGGGTTTGTCTTGGGTAGTTTTTCTGAGCTCAGCAGTTTCAGGTTGACTCGATGTTATGTTAGGTTAAATTTATTTTCAGGGAGTACTTTTGGTTATACTAGGTTAGGGTTACTGTTGAAAATACTCTCAGTTATATTAAGTTAGGGTTATTTTTTGAGTATCCACAGTTGTATTAGGTTAGAGTTATTGAAGGGGTGTTTTCGCTAGCTCAGCCGCCTTCGGCGGCCTTGCTGTTATTTTAGGGTTATTGTTGGGGTGTTCCCATTGGCTCGGCCGCCTTCGGTGGCCTTGCTGTTATGTTTGGTTAGGGTTATTGAAGGGGAGTACTTTCGGTTATGTTAGGTTAAGGGGGGACACCGCGCACTTTTTGACTGCTTTTTCGAATTTTGATTTTGAGGTGGCTATGATGTTCATAAAAGATGTACTTAATAAGGATTGTTAAGAATTTCATGTAAAACAGTTTTGTGTTGATACTATGGTCCTCCGATGACTGAGCCGCCATCAGCAACGATCTAAGTTTTCTGAACACAACGGTAACCACATCGGTATCCTAGGAAGGTGGCATGGCTTGATTGAACTTGTCAAATGAAAGGTAACAAAAAAATCTTAAACTTGATCGTCTTCGATTAATTTTTAAAGGTCTCAGTTTTTCTTGAACGATTTTTGATTCAAGATTTTGGATGAAAAAAGCATGAAAACTCGAAAAAATGAAAAAAGTTAAACTTTAAAATTAATTTAAAAAACAAGTAAAGCTAAATCAGCAAATCGAAGACGATCAAAATCTAGATTTTTTTGTTACCTTTCATTTGGCAAGTTCAATCAAGTCATGCCTCCTTTCTAGGATACCGATGTGGGTACCTTTGTGTTCAAAGATCTTGGTAAAAAAAACTATTGACATGAAAGACAAAATAAAAAATTCAAAAATATTTTGTGCTGCGCGTTGTCCCCCCTTAAAGTGATTGACTTTACAAAAAACCTGGTTTTTAATGTTAAATTAAAGTTTTTCAAATTTGCCGCCAAACTAATTTTGAACTTTTGTTGAGCTTTGTCATTCTAAACTAACTAGCCTTGTTGTCCTAACCAGTGACGTATGTTCTAATTTGTTAATTTTTGGAACAAAAAGGGTATAAAAACATTCAAAGTGCCGTGCTCTGTCGCTGTTAGCTTTTCGGGAATTTTATGTGCTCACTCGACAATAGTTCAACGTACTAGTGGTTTGCAAATTAATTTCGAACACTGATTTAAAGTTACAACAATTAATCATTGCCCTTCTTTTTTTGCTATAAAACTAAAAAAAGTTGCGTTATAATTATAATTGACCTTTTTGAGTTCAGGAAAACTTTAATGTACAACAGTTTTTCATTTTATTGAAGTTGAGAAATGTGATTGCTGTAAAGAATAGTGACAGATTGATAAGGTTGGGAAATGTAAAAAATAACATATTTGAAATGATAAATATTTTGTCTTGTCAATTGAAGGGGATAGTAAGTTGCAATTATGTAGTCTTTTTTAGACTATTGACATTTTAGTTTTTCACAGAGTGGCGATGTTTGGGAACTTTTACTCTGGAAGCGATAGTGCCAACTTTTATGGGCAAGTTTTTTGTTGTTTAGTTGTTGTCCTGAACATGTAGAAGTGATGAAGGTGAGGTGAATGTGTGTTCCGGTCAGTGACTATAACCTGACTTCAAGTTATGACTTGGAAATGAATCCATTGAACAGTTCCATTGGAATCGGAAAGACGATGGTGGAGTTCTTCTCCGCAGCAATGGAGCTCAGCGTCTGCAGGTAGCGCAGCTGCAAGGCGGCAGAGTTGCCCGACATCACCTCGGCGGCCTCCTTCAGTGCTCGCGAAGCTCTCTGTTCACCTTCTGCGGCAATGACCTTGGCGCGGGCCTCGCGAGCCGCCTCTGCCTCTGCGGCCATGGCCCGCTGCAGCTGCACGGGCAGACGGACGTCCTTGATCTCCACCCGTTCGACCTTGACGCCCCAGGGATCGGTGGCCTCGTCGAGACTAGACTGCATCACATGCGAGATCGACTCTCGTTCGCTGAGAATCTGTGAGAGGTCCTTCGTGCCGAGGACGTTTCGCAGGGTGGTCGCCGCCAGCAGACGGGTCGATCTGCCGTAGTCCTCCACATTGGACACCGCCACGGTGGCGTTGCTGATGCGGAAGTAGACGACGGCGTCTACAGAGACGGTGACCGAGTCGCGAGAAAGAATCTCCTGAGGTGGCACATCAAATGAGACTGTTCGCAGGTCAACTCTGAAAAAAAGGTGGAGTTTAGAAATGTGTTTATGATAAGTTTGTTCTAATTATTGGCACTCACTTGCAGTAGCTGTCAATGCATGGAATAATGAAAAAGATGCCAGGTCCTTTAGCGCCGCCCTTGACCAGACGACCAAGGCGGAAGATGACGGCTCGCTCGTACTCTTGCACCACCTGTGAGAAAGATTTTTGTTATTAGAAAACTAGTACATACACACACACTGCTCACCTTGATGCAGAGGAACATCGAGAATGGTAACGTCACGACAATCAATATCACAGAAATCACCGTTAGGAGGAAGGCACACAGACCGGAGGAGTTGGACCCGCTGGCTAGAAAATCAGAACAAAGAGAAAGAAGAAAAACATAAGTTTTGACAGTTTTTTACACGTGCATATCTTCTTTTGTAATCTAAACACTAATCAACTGAATCAGCTGAAAAAACAGTAGCGTACAAAATATGAAGAATGATAATTGGCAAAGCCGATTTCACAACCGACTGAGCTGACAGAGCAGAAAAACACTGAAAGCAGAGCCGGGTTCTGCTACACACAAACTACAACTACAACTTCTACAGCACAAACCATCAGGGTTGTCAGCGTCAAAGGAGAGAATAGTCTGTCGACCGGTGTCATCTTTTGCCATCTTTGAAGGGGAGGCCTCTTTGGCTGCTTCTTCTTTCGTTCTCTCTCTTGAAGAAAGAGGCTCGTTAAGAGTTATGAATTATGAGTGGAGCACTGACAGCTTTGCTGCACACACACACAGGCTGACACTGTCACGGGGAGAAACAGATCTGTCACCAGAGACGACGATGTTGCTGGAGATGTGTCGAGATTAACGGTTCTGGTAGCGGTGGCACTGAGAAGAAGAACACCAAACTCGAGGGCAATTAGGCGGCAAATGAACGGTGACTGACTGGATTGGCACTTTATTTAAAACAAAGCCTAGTGTCAAAATCAAGTGGTCGATTGCAAGTCTGTGTGTGCACATGTGACAGCACTTGAGCTGTGGTAGTGGACAATGCCGATGGTGACAGGTAGAGCAAGAGAGGATTAGCTGCAATTGTCACACACACTCACTTCAACGACAACGAGTGTGACTCACAGACTGGAGCTGATGGAGATGATGACGAGATGGGGAGATAGGCTACCACCACAAGTCTGATTCACAGCAGTGTGACGGAGATGCTGGAGCGGCGGCAATCGAGTGACTGCTCAGTGATCTCTCTCGCTGTTAAACGAGAGATCTTCCTCGTTCTCTCTTTAACTCACTGCCCGGACCACTGTTGCTCACTGGTCGGCGTTTCCACCAGCTAATCTCATCTCGTTGAGCTTTTTAGTCTGTACATGTGTCACCAGCATCAGCATTACCAGTGCCACAGGCACACGGCGCCCAAATCGCAGAGATCACAACAGAAAGACAACAACAACAACTGCAACAGCAGCAGCAAGTTGAGCCGCACTCCAAACGAGGTTAATTTATTTATATACACCAGTCGTCGATTTATTCAATCTGCTGCTCGGGTGGCGGCAAAAAGCAGCCGCCGTCTTGGTAACGATTAGCGAAAGCGGAGACACACGAGAATGTGCAGCTCTGCTGTTGCTGCTGCAGTCTGTGAACTTTTAAACCTAGGCGCCTAAACGCCGACAGTCAGCAACAATCAGCTGCCGTACACTAGGCGACTTTACTTCACCCTGCTCCACTCTCAGCGCCTGTGCTGTACTGTACCATTTTCAGCATTTGACTGGTGTGTGTGTCGATCAATTAACTGTGAAAGCGTTGAACTAATCTGCGAGAGTGTGTGTGCACTTTGGAGCACGAGAAGCAAGCAGGCAAACAACAAAAACCTAGCCAACGAGGTAGTGATTTTTCTCAGTCTGCTCTTTCTCTTGTACACTTTAGCGCCAAATGGAAGAGAGTAAAAAAGAATCAGGCTGTTGATGTCGAATGAAGGCAACTACGGTACACTGTTCGGTACAGTTGGATACAGCTGCAGCGGCACTACCAACAACAACCAACACAACTCGACGCTTTTTTACTAAATAAATAGACCTGGCCAGAGGCAGGCGGCAAGCAGCAGAGGTAATTTCTATTCTGGTCTTGGTGTTGGTGATAGAAGGCGTTAGTGCCAGCGCGACCGTAATGTGTGCTTTGGTGCCGTACTGCACCAGCAGCAGCATCATCATCAGTAGAGTCAGAGCTGGAGAATTGCTTACACACACAAACTGCTAATGCCAATTACAATGTAGAGGAGATTATATTTACGAGGCTCATTTGCGCAAACCTTGATGTTTATGATCAAACTTGACTGATACCGAGCTGAGCTGAGCTGAGACAGCCAGCAACATGGGCTCTGTTGTTCTCTTCTCTGGCTACAGGAGATTCAGTGACGCAAATCAGCATCTACAGCAGCAAATCATGGCGCAGTGAGTGAGTGTGTGTGGGTGCTGCAAAGTGAACAGTACAAACACACAAACACACACACACACAATGCACTGACTAATTGACTATTTGTCGATGGTGCCGGCAACAGGCAACGGCAGCAGTAGATTGATACTACAGCTTGCCAATAGATTTTCCTTAGCAGACAATCGATCACTTGGTGAATAGGTCGACGCTCGAGACAAAAAGGGCCACTGTTTCCCTGCTGCCAGATGACCGAATGCCGCATCTGTTGCTGCTGCGGTAGCGGCGGCATTCCCTTCTGGAGCTGCAAGAAGAATAGTCGATGAAAAGCCGTCTGTGTTTACGTTTTCCGCCGAAACTCGAGCTCTGATTATTATCATCCTCGATCTACTAGTGTATTAAAGTGCACTGCAAGAAAATGCACTGGCAATGATTCGCAGATCATTCACAGCACTTGCACACAGGCGCACAGATCTTTACGATGCGGAAAATCGTAAGATGAAATTGTAAAAGCAAGCAAAAAGCTCAGCTACTGCTTTTGGCAGAAAGATTCTCTTGTTGCTCGTGTTTGAGTGTCTCACGACGACAGACAGTGTGACACGATGAAAGCCGTGTAATCGGGACAGGCAAAGAGGGAGAAGGAGAACAATACCGCTGACAGTGTCGTAAACGAAGCTTTTCATTGCATTGCATGCCCACTGCCGCTTCAATTGCCCCTCTTTTGAATTAAAAAGAAACAAACAGAATTTCAGACAGTTTCCCTCAAGTTGCCGTTAGATAAGATCGAATTTCCCTAAAAGAAACAAGCACACTTTGCTGTACAGCTCAACTGGGAAGTTCAGCTGAGTTGCTGAGTCGCCCATTTCCCATCTCAGGAACAGGAACCGTAGCATCAGCATCAGCAGCCAATCAACTACCATTGAACGCAGAAGAAGACATTTCAATTAAGCGCACCATTTACGTTACTTGACTGAGCAAGGTCTGCACTGCAATTGCTGCAACTTCTGTTGTTGCTGCTGCTGCTGCGTACATTGCACGCCTGAATCATCAGGGCGTCGAAACAAAGTGAATTGTCACTTGACTATATTTTACGTATTTTTAGACCTTCATCTGTCTACAGAAGGGAGAAAATGAGAGAGGAAGAGAATAGCGGGCAAATGATCAGATGGCTAATTTTAGTAGAGCACAAAGCTATTGCACAACTAACACTCATCGCGCTCTTTCTGGAACATCTCTTTTTTCGCATAAAGAACTGACAACAAAGGCAGTGATCATGATGATCCACTGTTGTGCAACAACAATAGTTTTCTCTTTTGTGTGTTTTGTAAAAGTAAAAGTACTAATAAAAAGTCAAAGGCTTACGGTCGATGTTGTAGCCCGTTTCCTGGTGATCGGCGACGTTGATCACCGTCGTCAGAGGCATCATTGGGGCAGAGTTCTTGGTGGTCTGCTGCTGTCGTTCATCAGCTCTGCTGCCTCCTGCCGACTTTTGGTGTTTGGAGTGTTCACTGCCGTTGCTGCCGCCGGCGCCGCTGTCAAACTGCGGCGATATGGAGCCGGTGCCGTAGGCGAAGTCTTGACTTTGACTGCTCATGCTGAGGCTGTTGCGGGAGTTGCTGGGGATGATGCTGATGTCAGGGGTGGTGGTGGTGCTAGTGCTGGTGGTGGTGATACTGCTGCTGGTGACTGTGGTGGGGCTTGCGCTCTTCACTGCAACAGATCGACGTCTTCCTCGACTAGGCTGACGACTGCTGACGTTCAGATCGGTGAACTCGCAGCTGTTGTTCGCAGGGGAGCCCAGCTGGGAGATCAAGCTAGGTCGCCTGGGTCGGCAGGTGGACAGACTGACCACTGGTGTGGAGCTCGTCGTGGTGCTGGTGATCTCTGGAGCAGCGGTCGTCCAGACGAAGTATCAGATGTGACTGAAGAGGTGACTTTTGATGAAAAAAAGGAATTTGCAGACTGCAAGTTGAGCAGTCGAAAATGAATGAGCCCCTTTTCAAATCTGCTGCGGCTGCTGTTGATGGTGCAGCTGTGTTTTGGGGAAATGAAGGAGAGAAGCTTTCCTGAGAAATGGCAGCCTTCAGTTTCCTTCACCACCGCTTGAACTCGTTTATCCAGTGCCCAGAAAGAAGTGCAGCGGTCCACCGATTTATTGCCCACTGCTCTACGATTCAGTTTGGGTGAGAGTGTGTTCAGGAGAGCAGACGATTCTAATGGCCTACGTCGGGGCGAGAGAAAGAACTGCACGTTGAATGCTGCTGTTGCTGCTGCCGCTGTTGTGGCTGCCGTTGTAATGGACGCAGAGAATGAAATAGAAAGTAACAGTAAGAGCGGTGGTGGTGGTGTTGGTGCTGTTGCTGGTGCGAGGGCAATAAATGGTAATAATTTAATAGCACAAACGAGCTAGTTACTGCTGTTGCTGTTGCTGCTGATGGCTATGCGCCTCTTCTGTGTGTTTGCCTTCTTTTCCGAGTGTGTGTGGTATACGCCTGCTGGTGCTCACCAGCTGACTGCCGCGGAAGATCGATTTGTTGGCGGTGGTCGTTGCTGCTGAAGATGACTGCTCCTGCCGACGGTGCTCTCTTCCTCCTGTTGGCGATGTTGGCGCAACAGTGGGCGAAGATTGAAGGGAGTCTGTTTGTCTGTTTGCGGTGATGGCACAACTCTGAAGTGAGCCCTTTCCTGACTTTGCCACTCTTCTGGTCGTCCAGTGCTGGTGTGTGTGTGTGTGTGTTGGCACGGCTGCTGCTGCTGTTGCTGATAGTGCTGGTGTTGGTTGCCTCTGCTGACTCTTCCTCTCCGGTCTGACTGATCAACCAACGGTAAGTGTGTCGGTGTGTACGTCAGACTTGGTGGTGGAACAGGCGACAGCTCTCATCTCCCTCTCTTCTCCGTTAATTAGAAATGAAAACACACACGGTATCGGTATCTTCTCTAATTTGCCTAATTTCCAATTAGGCTCAAATGCTGCAGTGAGAGACAGTGCAAGAGGACGCTGGGTAGAGTGACTGACTCATCGATACACTGAAGGAAGAAGGGAGACAATGAGCGCTGCTGCTGTTGTTGTCACGGTGGCCGATGGGGAAGTCACCAAAGTGCCAAAACATTGGTCCTATTTTCTGTTCAACAACCACTTGAAACAATGCTCAAAAATATAGTTGTACAGAAGAAGAAAAAAAGTTAGGGGAACCTGTCGACATTGGTACGGGTGTTGTGATGGGCTGAGGACACTTCTGCAATTATTTTGGGCTTCCTTGAAAATTATTCAAATTGCTACAGCAGTACTCTTAACTGTTAACTGTTAACTGAAAGGGTCGATTCGGTGATTGTGGTTGCGCTTTTCTTTTGTGCTTGTTGAGTGCCAAAAAGCACCAGTTTTTGCTTGCTTCACTTTTTATTTACATTTAAGTTGTGTTATTTGAATATTTCACCGCAATTAGCTCGTTTCGTTTGTTTGAAATATTAATGACTGAGCTTCGAAAGAAGCAAATTGAGGAATAAGGAGAAATAGCAACACAACGACGTTCCGCTGCTTTCACACTAGCAAATGGACAAAACAGGAGAAGAAGAAGGGCTCCAGCGGTAGTTCTACTATTGATTCAGTTGCTACACTGTCCCGTGCTTCCACTGTTTCGTTTTGGTCTTCTTCTGTGTGAATGCATTTGTATTTCTTGTGCTTTTGGGGTGAATTGAGTCTGAAAGAAGAGTACAACAAACATACATAAACTGTTGTTGCTGCTAGCGCTGCTGTTCTACACCGAGCAACTAGCTCAGGTAAAAAAAGAAGCAAGAAGTTTGACTGTTTGACTGCCTATATTTGCAGAGACATATTTGTCCGTGCAACTGTAGTTCACTGGTAAAAGCACAGGTAAAAGGTAGTCAGTCCCCTTTTCTCCACATTTATATTTCCTCACCACAGTTTCACTCCCTTCTATTTCTTCAACTTTTGGTTTGCTCAACATAAATTCTCAGCCAATTCTGATAGACTCTACGCAGATTCCCTGGTGAACCGAAACACCGCTCTACTGCTGCATAAGAACTAGTTGGAAACATATGACAAGCATACAACATACTGGCCGGCCATTTCTCAGTGTATATGTGCCTGGTCTATCACTGCTATGGTGATCGTGGAAAAAAGAGGGAAAGAAGAGGTAGTAGTCATCAGTCAGCTTTTGACTTTGCCCCTGTTAATTGTACGCAATGCAGCTGCAGATATGTACAGAAGTTATACTGGCCAGTGTTGCTGCTGCTGGTACTGGCGACTGGAGACATACAAAATGGCATTTACTGGTATATAGACGTAACGATAAGGCAAAGAGCACCTTTGCCATTTACAGCTCTGGTCGCATACTTTCTGACCACTGTTGCCGGAGATGTTCTGTGTCCATTTTTACAGCACACCAAAACTCCATTTGAATCCCGGAACAATTTGTGAAACGAAAATGCCGACAAAAACAGCGACAGTAGAAAACACCATTAGGCAAATTCTGTTTAGTATTTACGCAAATAGAACCTTAAGGTTCTTGTGCTCATCAGTCACACCGGTCCAAAACACTGAAGATCGATAGTCAATAATTGCCAGTTCTGGCACTGACGCTTCTTCTGATCAATATGAATCTATGAATACACTGACTATTGGTCAATCTCTTTCTTATTTCAGTCACTAATGAACTATTCCTGTGTAGCTTCCTGGAACTTCAGTCTTCCTCGAACTTACCGTCGACAATGAGCTCTTCTGACCGGTGCCGGTAGCTAATCACCGACGGCGGTGGAGGCCTGATCAGCTCCACCGGCAAAGGTGGCGTCTGCTGGCGAGACTTTTTATGCGCAGAAGTGGTGGCCACAGAGGTCACGGAGGCTCTAATTGCGGGCTGCTGCTGCTGTTGCTGTGCTGAAATACTGCCATCAACAGCAGTTCCTGGGCGCTGATTACCCTGCTGACTGCTGACTGTTCCATCGGGAGCAATGTCAACTGCCACGTCGTACGCTGATATAGGAGGCACTTCAACTGCGTTCGGATCCATCTTCTGCTGCTTTTGCTGCTTTTGCTGCTACTACTGTTGACTTGTTCGATTGCTGTAGCTGCCGTCATCAGGTAAAGAGAAAGCACTAATTAAGAATGGTGGTCGCCATCGATCGGCGATACTTGTTCAATGGTTGAGGAATTGCTGAGGTGAGGTGTTCTTTCTTTTGTTGGGCTCCTTTTAGCTATTGGCTAGGTGCACTGAAGTTGATGGCACTCGCGCACACACACACCGGAACTAAGTGCAGGGCACACGAATTTGAATTCTGCACAATCTGATGAGCACTTTCGACATCATCGAGGCGTCAGTGAAAGTCACAGTGAAAAGCAGCACCAGTGAAGTGACGAACAAAAATCTCGTAGTTGGCGGCAATGTGGTGAGTTTTGGCACTTCACAGGCAGTCGCAATTGTCGTTTGTCTTCATTTTCTTCATTTCTTTTTGAGCTTTATTGTCAGTCAGTCAGTCAGTCAGAAGTTTCGCTCAATAAGCCAATATCAAGTCGGCAATGCCATTCACTTCTCAGTAGGTTCTTCAGCCTCCTTCTGTCAAGAAGCAATTGGCACTACCAGGCCCGTGCAGCAGAAGTGTTGAGCACATGAACATTGGTTTGTCTGTGGAAGTGAGTATGAAAGTGAGTGTGCCACTCGCTAAGTGAATGTAGCTGAGGCAAGCTCAAATGCAGCAGTTGCGGTCGTTGTGGTGATGGCGAAGTGCATGTGGCGGGCGTTCGATTCGGCGGCGGCGAGTGATGATGCCAATGATCAGTTCGATGGAAGAGAGTAAGTGTACGAGTAAACTGCGTGCAAGTACTTCAGTGATGCTAATAGACTCAAACCATTAGAGAGAAAGAAAGAATAAGTTTCAAACTGTCTAATGTCTGGGTAAAAGTGTTCTTTAGCACAAGTCAGTGTGTGCACTTGCTTGCTCCTGTTGATGTGCCTGGTGATGGGACAAGTGCAGCAAACTAGTGGCCATCAGCATCATCACTTACTGACTGCATCTTACATCTCCATTTCATTTGCTGCCTGTTTACATTCTCGTCCTCCAGTTCTGATGCTGCCAGTGCTGGTGGCAGTAATTCAAGTATACAACTCTCAAGTAAGTGCTCCACTTGCTCCACTCAACCGCCTCCCCTTGCCCCCGAATGCACTGGGAGCCTGGACAGCTGAAGCTGATGAACGATCACCACCGGCACAAGTGGCAGCACAAATAGTGTGCGCCAGTGCAAAATGCTAACGTATAAATCAGCAGACAGTGCAAGTAAATAGACCTAACCGCACGTCATTCTGCCCAGATTCTCGCCCTACAACTGTTGTGCAATCGATTGGTCCTACTGGACAGCGACAAAGCTAACAAAGTGCACTTCCCAGGCAAGAATTGCTAGACTACGACCTGTGAGAAAAATAGGAAGCACCTTTTATAAAAAGGAAAAATGAACAGAAAGACTCACAAACAAAAACAATGAATTCACAACAAACATATTCAGACTATTGATTAGGCGTTCGCCCTACTTTTCCACTAACTTTTGCAGTGTGCAACTTTTCTCTAAACTACCAAACCACTGTAAAGTTATGTTCAACAGCGGCGAGCACTACTAGAGAAACAATTTTCTGACTAAAACGAGGCGGCAAAAAAGAGAAAGAGAGACAACAAATGGTAGAGAATATAACCACTTGAGCAATCGATCTCCTTCACCCCGAATTCAGTACTCTCATCTCAGGCCATTGGTATTTATGTAAAATCGAGCTCGGGTAATTTATCGAGAACTGCTGACAGTTTTCAGCCATTGACGGCAACATAGTACACACACCTCAGTGACAGGCGCCTGAAGGGCGTCTCAAGTCGCCAGTTAATGGCAGCTCCGGTAATTTGTGCACATTACTGATCTCTCTTGAGGAGAATGAGTGAGAGGGGCAAAGCGAAAATCAATTAGGCCATTAGGAGAAAGGGAAAGAGAGCATATGCCGTGTTCACTCACTCACTCCCTTCCATCACCCCCGCTGACAGACGCTGGTCGGCACTTTCCCGTTGGAGAACTGTTGGTAGTCATAGTGCGGCAAATATGTAAACACCAGTGCCATTTTCGCAATGGTACATTCGCTGCCACCACCACCAGTTGGATATGCCAAGTGCACGATCAGTGCTCAGTCCAACACTCAACTCTTTCCAATGGCTGAAAAGTAGGACAAGAGTGTGCTGAGTGGCGGAAGAGCCTTTTCTTGCTTGTATCAACAAATTGCGGGCTCGTTGTTGAACATATTGCTAAGTTTAATTTCTGAGAGAATCCATACAGAAGAGCAACTCTGTTTGCTTACTATACGGGGCCGAATATATGCGCAAACTTTTGCCTATTGATTATTCCGCCAAATCGAAGTGAAATGTACAGTGACTCTTGTAGTGTATCTTTTGACAGAAAAGTCGGATTGACGCGAAGGAAGATGCTGTTCATGTCCTCGTTGTAGTCGGCGAGTGGCGCAATGTCAGCAATATCTAGAACTCTATCCTGTCGATTTCCGAAAAAGGTTAAATGTGAAATTTTGACTTGCTCCTCGTCTGACGATAAGTAAACAGAACCGATCAACCGGCGAAAAAGATGACCGAATGCATAAAGTAGAGCGGTAGAGAAGCTGGTAACGCACAGAATGCCCACCATTTCTTTGAAGGGAAGTGCATCTGAAACGATAAATTGTCAATGCAAAAGTTAGTTTAAAAAATTTAAAACGAAAAGCAATAAATTCACCTAAAGTGTAGAGAACGATGGCATTTGGTGCCGAAATGAGAGTGATCAATGTAAGGTAGAGTTTAGAGCGAGAAAACACTCTCGCGTGGACTATAAAGGGAAAACGATAAACAGTCTGCCATTCGGTGGAATCGACGCTGGCCTTGGACTGCTTCACCATGTCAAAGGTACGGCCATAAGCAGTGCTAATTGATCGATTGCTGATCATCGGAAGAAAACCGGGAGATGAAGCTTGTAAACAACATGAAAAAGATGAAATAAGTTGCGGTGCCCTGAAAAGGCTGTAAGCACCTCTAGACTGAAAATGGAAAATATAAATTATTAATACTTTTATCTAAATAGTAAAACACTTACATTGCAAAACGTTGAGGCAATAATCTTAGGTAACCGGTTCATTTTGAAAAGATCTTGAAAAGAAAAAGAATCAAAACAAAGTTGTCAGCTGATTTTTTTCAAACGCACGCAGCGTTACTTGCGCCATCTTCAGCCGTGTTGGACGACTCAATTTTTTTCTGATTTTTTTTCGAGGAAGATTCGTTTTATCAGCTGATAATTGCGTAAGAATTTGTCGTCATGAAAAGTTGTCCAATCAATCAATACCGGAAAAGTCGTTTTCCTTGGCCAAGTCCAAGTTTTTCTCTTTCGGTGCCTTCGTGAGAGTGCATTTATTACTGACACAATCTGGCAAGATGACCAGGCGATTTAGTCGCAAAATGGGTTTTTTCTTGGCCAAATCCGTACAACCTAAACTAATTGAGTTCAGGTGACACTTAAGTGTTAGCCAAGTTAACAAGGCTTATGGAAAAACGTTTTCGCTTTCGTTTCGATCGTAGCCAGTCGATCACACAGTCGCAGCTCGACACTGAGTCCTCTCTTGGTCCAGGTACTTGCTCATTTTTTATCAACTTGTTTGTTTACTACTGTTGTCTTTGCAAATTACCAGATCGAAGTCCAAGTAATCCACCCACACCGTCGCCAACAAACACTCCCGGCGTTCATGTTCTTTCAAATGGCGAGGTAAAGGAGCTGGAGTTCAGAGAGCTGGTCGATGAAATGACTCGTCCCAAAGTCGACCTTTCATTATCATCAGCGACTGCCGCCCCCACCACTGCCCGAGCTGATACGCCCACTGAAGTCAGCATCGGCCCATTGGGCGACTCGTACAGCAACTTTGAGGATTTTCGCAGTCGACGATCTTTTCGCCGTACTCTTCAGGGCGACGAGGACACTGAAGTGAAGAGGCCACTGTTGCTGCATCCGCAGCACGAGGCTTCCTCAGTCCAAAGACCAGCGCACTTTGCCACCCCACTGGACAGCCATTCGACGGCACCACCACCACCACCGCCACCACTATCATCATTTACTCTGCCGCCTGGAGCACCTTCCTCATCACATGCTCGACCGCCCCTTCAGCGTATTCCCACCATTGGCCTCGACCGTACGTATGCTTTCCCGTTTCTTGAGTCTGCAATTTCCAAGCTCTGCTGGTAATAGACACACGCTGGTTTTGTCTGGCCTTAAACACTTGCAAATAAGCGCGAATAATTGCCATATTGCCACTGGTGATGATGGTGATGGTGATGGTGCATTGGCGCCTGGCACCACTGCCTAGTATTACTTTTCGTCTGACTTGTGCACTTCTGCCGTTCCAGTGTGGCTTGTTGTGATTTATCACTTTCACTGTTTACTTTACCCCGACCGCGCGACTGTACGCGATTCGACGTCTCAGTGAGATCTGTTCTCGTCCGTTCATCCAATTGCTGTGCGTCCTCGCTGCTGATTGCTGCTGCTGGCCCGCTGCCTTCTTCAGCTCTTCAGCTGCAAAGCTGGGCTGTGTGTGTGTGTGTGTTTGAAGCGTCAATGACAATAGAATATGATGGCAAAGAATGAGATGCCGGATGGTGGCAGCAACAGCAGTTCGACGGCTGGCTCTCCGAATACCACGGACAGCACAGTCTGTGTTCGATGAAATTATGCTCATCAGTGCAATCACCAAAATCTGTGTTGAATCTGCCAAGCAGAGTTCTGTATTGAATATGAATCACTTTTTCTACTCGATTTGGTGAATGACCTCCTGCCAGTTGAGGCAGCAGCAGCAACCGAACAGATGTGCTCGTGAAGAAGAAACGCCAGACAAGCGCCGGCGAACCAGAGAAGCACTCGACACTTTGCAGCCACACTTGTTCGTTCTTCTGCCGGTGCAGCACATCTTCACACTTGCCGTGTCGATGCATCTTAGATGCCAAGATTGTTGTTGTGATTCGCCGAAACACTTGGTTGCCCACAACCGGAGACCAGTTGATGACTTCATTTGGCAAGCACACTTTGAGTCGCACCATTTCTTCCTTGTGACCACTGCACACTCACTCACTGTAATCACCAGCACAACATCTTTCTTGAACACTGGCACCCATCTCATCTTACCTCGCCGTAATTGGCTGTAGTGTGAGCAGCAGACAGTGCCACTGAGGACAGCTAATCCGTCACTGTCAGAATTGGGCGCCACTAACGAGCCCCTGTTCACTCTTCACTCTTCTTCTGTTCCCTTGTCTCGGCTAAAGTCTGAAGACTAGCATCAGCAGTGCCACTTGGCCATGTACCGCCATGAATCATCGCCCCTTCGAAGTGAGAGTGACACCACTTTCTTCCTCCTTAGTTGAAGTGCCAGCAGTGCCCAATTAATTGGATTCTCTTTCTCTCTGATTCGTTAGCAAGTGCAGCACATATTTCTCACTACTATCAGACTGCACCGCTTTCAGTTCATCTTTGACACTGGTCGGTTCTGCTTGGCCGCCACATCAGCGAGGAAAAGAAGAAGATTCATTGCTGCTGATAACCAATTTTTCTGTTATGTGTTTTTAAATTCTGCTTGCACTTTGTTGTGATCTTTTGTTAAGCTTTATCAACGACTACTTTGATTTGTCTTCATCAACTTACTCCTACTTCGACGATGGCTGCTGCATCAACTGAGGTCAACATCGACGATGAAGAGAGCGACAGTGGAATGGTCGTCGTGCAGTCGCCAGCACCAGTGCCCACCGTTGCTGTCCAACAGGTACCGCAACAAACCGGTAAACATCCAGGGCAGACATCGGTTCGCATTCAAACGAGCAAGCGAAAGCGCAAACCAACACCGCCTCTTCCGGTTGAACTAATTCGACCGCCAGTGCCGATGCACAAGGAAGAAGTAATCGCAAGTATGCCATCTATTTTTTCTAGTTTATTCTATTTCGGAATATTCTCTTTCTTTTTTCGCCGATGATGGCGGCACATCGTGGTAGAAAACTGTAGTGTTTTTCTAAAAGTTCTATTCCGATTCTCAAAGTTGAGAATTGCCATTGCCAATCTTTGAAGTATTGCTCCCGTCGTTGAAGGAGACAGGCGACATAAATTGCAGCAAAGTGTGTGATGAGCTGCTCTTCACGCTTGTCATCTAAAGAGCTCGTTTAGGAAGTTTCGGCAAAACTGTTTTGCCTTATGCAACACTGTCTCTTGTGCAATGTCTAGGGAGAAGACGTTTGCTGTACATTTTGTGTTTGTTAGAAAAGAGAGAGAGAAAACATTGAGGTCAGGTGCTCTTTGAAGCACACAAGGTCAGGCACTGCTACAGTTTTCTCCATTTCTAAACTGTTTCTTTCCGCGCTTATTCTTTTCATATTTTGTCATTTGGCAAATTGCCTGAATTTTGCAGCCTAACAGTACAATTCGCTTCTAATAGTGATGACTTTATTTTACCACAAAAATGAGGAAATAAGTGGATCTAATTGTGGATTCGGAGCTAATGAATTTGTATGTTTAGCTTTTCTTCTCAAATGATTTGTTTGCACTATTGTATTTTGATTCCTTCTTTTGATTTGCTCTTAGTTTGAGATGCTGTTGACACTCGCACACACAGCCAACAACAGGCAGCAATCTTTCTGCACATCTGGGCGCTCACCACCACCAGAATTGTTTATTTATGTTGGCATTTCTGCAGTGTTTGCAAACAGCTTTGGTTTTTAATTGAAAAGTACACAGTCGTTTAGAAATTGAGAAGGAGGAGGAAAGAGGAAAGAGAGAGAAAGAAAGAGAAAGAGAGATGTGTACTACTAGGCTTGGATTGAAACGGTAATTAACCAACTTGGAAGCCAAGTGTGTCCTCGAAAGCATTTTAAAGTTTTTTAATTAGCTAATCTTCAAGTTTTTAGCTCAAAACAGCAACCTCAACCTCAGCAGCAGCAGTGTGGCACTTAAAGCTAGTTGACGAAAGTTGATGTAGTAAAGTGAGCCAGTCGCTGCTGATGCTGATGATGTTTTGGCTGAGAAGAGTGCCTCGGATTGGAATTGCCAATTGGCGGCGACTAAATATAGAGACAGAGAATGGGAAGTGTCGGCTGTTGCTGTGTTCAACGCTGTGTTGATAGATTTCAAATCGCCTTGGCTCACTGGAGATTTGCTGCTGCTGATGTTGCTGCTGCTGTGATGACGAGTGCTGAACAGTGCTCCCAACTGCCACACTTACTGTGCCTTGATGTTGTACTTCAACAACTGACTACGACGACGACGACGGCTACGGAGCCATCGACACAGTCTGTCGTCGTAGGTTGTCCTGGTACACACTCACACTCCCTCACTCCAGCACTCAGATGTGTCTTCTTCATCAGTTGTTATTCGGCGGTGGTGGTAGCTCAGCGAGTCCTCCGCCTCATCAGCCGACGAAGATGGTGGCGGTGGCAACCTCCCATCACCACAGGCTCCTTGGTACTGCACCACTCTTTTCCCTACTGCCTGTCGCTTCTTGCTTCTCCCTACTTCTTCTCTTTGTTATCGTTGGCCAGCATGGCTGGTACTGGGTGCTCTTCCAGTTCAGAGGCAGTCAGTTCTCTATCCGCCGACGCTAAGCCAAGCTAAGCTGTCCCGAAGAGCGACTCTCTGCAGAGTCGCCTGTCGATTGTCGGAAGCGGGAGCAGCCATTCTCTTGCTCACTCCCACTCCTTCTCTCTACCAGTTGATCCGTTGCCATTTTATGTTATTTACTCTGCTAATCGATCGACAGCAGCAGATGCTAACTGCACACTGTGTGCACTGAAACATTGATATTCGGTGTGGCAATGTGGTGATCTGCAGAACACTGATTCTTCGGCAGAAGACAAAATTCAAGCAACTTTGGCTGAAACAGCACCACCGCTAAGTACTGCCCTGATTTATGAACCCCTTTTCAAAATGGTGTTTGTGTGTGTGCCAGTGCCGCCAGTGAACACCCAACTTTGTGATTGGTGATTGATTGTAGTGGTGCTCTTCGGTCAGACTGGTGTGCCATGTGTTGCACAGACTGCTGTCCTCATCTGCTGCTGTGATATATGATACTACTTGCCTGCCTGGCTGCTTAGTGCTACTGCACTTCTCACGTTGTGCCCAACAAACAGGGCGGCCATGTCTTCTCTACTACTCCCTCGCCATCTGTCTTCTTCTGCTCTTCTTCTTCCTCTGTCTTCCTAAGGAGAGGAAGATGGCGTACCGAGACTACTCCGAGGAGATACTGCACCGACCGCTGCCAGTGATCGACGCACCGGAGACAAATCCGGAGCTGATTTTTGCCCACCAGCAGCACATTCTCCCTTCAGCTGAAGAAGAAGAAGAAGAACAGCAACAACAGCAACAGCAAAGACAGCTGTTACCGCATCAACGACCACCAGTACCATCACCAGCTCCTGCACCTCAATCCTCATCCTCATCCACCTCGCACATCCACATCGAGGCCTTCGCCATGGCGGTGGACACCACTGCCCGGCGAGAGCAGTGGAAGGCCAACGTGAACAGTGCCATCTCCGGTAATGCGCAAAACTGCTATTTTTTTATTTCAAAGAATTGCTGCTCGGCTAGCTACCAGCTGGCAAAACACACACAGACACACTTTGACACACAAACAAAAGAGCAGGCCCAAGAGCATCCAATCGGCTAGAGGATAAACTTGACCATCATGTCGTCATTGCGGCGGAAGATGATGCAGTCCTCGAAGGCGGTCAGTCGCTTCAGCTCGTGGCCGAGGACGAGCAGCTCCTTGACGGCGGCCACGTCGCGCACCCACACGCTGATCTTGGTGAAGCAGGAGATGCGCATGGAGAAGACGACGCCGCAGATCAGCTCCATGATGGGCGGCGAGAAGATGGCGCCCACCAGGGCCAGCACTATCTCGTGCCAGACTTGGTCCACCTGCTGGCGGTAGCGCTCCGCCGACTTCTGTATGACGAAGATCCACTGGCCGCCCTTCAGGTTCGCCGGGTCCTCCCACATGGGGGCGATGCCCCGTTTGAACAGCGAGTAGTCCTGGTTGATCTTCGCCACCGAGGGCGCCTGCAGGCCCTGGTAGAAGCGCCAGAAGGCCTCCAGGCTGTCCATCTCCGCGGTGGCGTGCTGGCAGTCCATCCAGTTCTTGGTGGTGCCCTTCGAGCGGCGGTAGTGCCAGAAGACCCACACGTAGCGCAGCGGATGCTGGCTGCGGAGGACGGCTTTGGGAAGGCTTGCCTGGAGACACGTACTCTTGCTGCCGCTGCTGCTGCCACGTCGCTTAGCCGTGGAGGACGGTGAAGAGTGGTGGAAAGTGGTGATGGTGGTGACGGTGGTGATCGAGGAGATGATGGAGGAGGCGATGCTGGTGGGGTTGGTGCTTCGACGGACTCGCAGATTCCCTTCCTTTCCACCCTGTCCTTCAGTCTCGGCAGTCTCTTGCTTTCCATTGGAGGCCATTGCTTGGTGCACGCACACAGACGCGTTAAGTTGCTGCTACGTCAAGACTTGCGACGACAACGACGCTCAGTGCGTTTCGCCTAGTCATTTTATAAGTCACTGCTGGTCAAATTCTAAATGTTGTTTTTGTTTTCGAACTCGGATAAAGAAGCAAAAAAAGAGTTTGAAAGAGGACATCGTCAGCTGATGATGATGCTGGTCAAAGATTCTTTTCCTGACTTTTAATAACTTTTGATTCTGTTTCTATTTCTCTTTCAGCCACCGTTGGCGAGAATCCCGGACTGTGTGCCTTCCTCTTGACCATTATTTCCGTTGTACTGATCATTGTGACGCTGCCCTTTTCGATGTTTCTCTGCATTAAGGTAAGTGAGGAAGCTATTTATGAGCCACTTTTAACCATTAACATTTTAACCCAAATGTACAGGTTGTTCAGGAGTACGAACGTGCCGTCATCTTCAGACTAGGACGTCTGGTGAAGGGCGGCGCCAAGGGCCCGGGAATCTTCTTCATTATTCCATGCATTGACAGCTACTGCAAGTGAGTGCTGGGTTTGAAAGCTTCATTTTTTTCATTCACCCCTCACGTCTTCTCTACCACCTAAACAGAGTTGATCTGCGAACGGTCTCATTTGATGTCCCACCACAGGAGGTTTGCTTGTTTTTTCCCTAAGCAGTCAGACTGTCACGACCACCCAACTAACGCTATCTTCTTGAGACCGTTCAGATTCTGAGTCGAGACAGCGTCACCGTTGCTGTCGACGCCGTCGTCTACTATCGCATCAGCAATGCCACCGTGGCGGTGTCCAATGTGGAGGACTACGGCAGATCGACCCGTCTGCTGGCGGCGACCACCCTGCGAAACGTCCTCGGCACGAAGGACCTCTCACAGATTCTCAGCGAACGAGAGTCGATCTCGCATGTGATGCAGTCTAGTCTCGACGAGGCCACCGATCCCTGGGGCGTCAAGGTCGAACGGGTGGAGATCAAGGACGTCCGTCTGCCCGTGCAGCTGCAGCGGGCCATGGCCGCAGAGGCAGAGGCGGCTCGCGAGGCCCGCGCCAAGGTCATCGCCGCAGAGGGTGAGCAGAGAGCATCGAAGGCGTTGAAGGAGGCCGCCGAGGTGATGACGCACAATCCGGCCGCACTGCAGTTGCGCTACCTGCAGACGCTGAGCTCCATTGCCGGCGAGAAGAACTCCACCATCGTCTTCCCGGTTCGTAGTCATATGAGACACTGTTCATGTTCTTTCAGTTCTTGACGTTTTTTCTGTGTTTACAGATTCCAATGGAGCTATTCAGATCAGTTCTGAAGCCTGAGCGAACGGCAACACCGCAGCCGCCGCCGCCCCCTCCGCAATCAATGGCATAGACTGTTTCAGCCGTTACACTTATCCACTTTACTCTCAGTTTGTCTTCAATCATTTGTTCTGTTTTAATTATCAGCAAAAAATAAATCAAGCATACCAGGGAAATCTGAAACTCCGGTTTTTACAAATCATTTTAAACTGCGTTTGTGAATGACCCCACTCACGAAAAAAATCGTAAAACTGCTTACGATGACGACACTGCTTCACAGTTTGGTGACTGGCATTTAGCGAGTGTCTCGCATTGCTTCTCGTCGTAGTCCAACTTTTGATGATCACTCTTCTCGTTCTGGCGACACCAGCCCAAGGACTCTCTCAAGCGCAAGAAGATGTCGAAGCTCAACTCGGAAAATGTTTTCTACTACACGAAGATGAAGCCCAATGAAATCTACTCGGCTGCCGATGTCTATCTCAGCGGTCGCTCTCCCGATAGTAGCCTCGAGGACATTCACTACCAGCATGTCCGATCTTCGGAAACTAAAGTTCAAAAGCCAGCAGATGATCAAGAGGACCCAGTATTTGACTTATTGATGAAATATGATGAGAGTACTTTCATTGAAGAAGCCTCAACTTCAGAGCAATCCTCACACACTTTGGCCAATGACGCTGCAAAAATTATGTCTACTTCAACTTCATCTCCTCCACGCATTTGCAACAAGAATTTCACTTTGCCAAAATCTGAAATTGAATTACAATTTTCAAACGTTTTGGTGAAGTTGGGCGAGGTAGGTTTTATATACTCTGCATGATATTTAAATAGTTTTATTTCATATTAGATCATCAATCCATGTAACTTCTATCTGGTTTTCGATGAAAACGACGATAAATACCAAGATCTTAAGCAAAAGATGAAGGAATTCTACGAGAAAAACCCTTATCCACTTCCAATTTGCAGTGAACACCTTTATGCGACTAAACTGGAAAATACACAAGAATGGGAGCGAGTGAAGATTGTGAGCAATGTTGACAAGTTTTACTGCTGCTACTTTGTCGACAAAGGAGTGACCAATTTCATACCTGATGAAAAGCTATTTTTGTTGGATGACCAATTCAAGCTGCTGCCTCCGCGCTCAACCAAGGCCTCTCTGTTTGGTATGCCGTTGCTTCTAAACAATAGTTTTATTTACAGTTAATCATTTACAGGTTTCAACAACACAAAATGGTCGGCTCAAAGCATCAATCTATTCAAAATACTGGCTGCAAAATCAACCCTTAATGCCCTTATAACTGAAGTAGTAGACGGAATTGCACAGACTCTTCTAGTTAGTGACACTGCAAACATCAACGAAGAAATGAAGAAGTTTATAAACGCAGAAGTTTCTACCAACTGAAAAGTTTCACGATTCTTTCATTTCAAATGTTCTTTTTGATAAACTTGTCTACTCGTTAGTAAGACAACTCTGTTAAACAACATACGATGCACGGAGTTCTACGTAATAAAAATATTCTTTGGTGTTACAAGGTGCTGGGATTCTTTTTATGAACAAGAATTCATTAGCGCGAGTCATTGTTGCAAGTCAGAGAAAGCTACGAGAGGGCAGCACTAGTAGTTCAGTGAGCAGGTTTTTTGCAAACAAAACACAGTTCTCGGGCTCTCACAAATCTCAAAAAGCTCACCATTTTGCAGAGTATTCCATCACGTGCTCCTCAATCTGGATGCAAAATTATGTTTCACAATCCCGCCGCCTTACCTTTGCCGGAAAAGGGTGTAATGCACCCGGTCCACATCACTAAAGTGATCTCCTTGGAGAAGATTTGCTTTCGTTTGCTTGACAAGAAGGTTTGTTCTTTTGTTGTTCTGTGCTGTTTTTTGTGTTTTATAAACTTCTTTTCAGGAAGATTACGTGAACTTGGTTAAAGAACTGCAGCGTTATTACGCCGAAAAAGTGTCTCCTTCCATTGAAAATTTGCCAGAAGGTTCTGTTAATGGTCGTTTCTTTATTTTTAAACGCGATGGTTTGTACCATCGAGTGACGGTTATCAAAGCTTGGCCGAACAAAACTGTAATACTTTTTTTGTTTTTTGTCTTAACTTTTTACAATGCTTTATTCTTTTTTAGTACCATGTCAATCTTATTGACGAAGGATTCAACTGCATTGCTAGAGAGATGGATTTGATCCTGAACACTACTGACAGATTTGTAAAGTACCCCGCTCAAGCATTCGCTCTGCCACTTCAAATTGACCAGTTGTTAGTCATGAACAAAGAATTTATGATCAACTATGGTCTTCAAAAGATGTCCAATACTAAGACAGACTTTTACGCTGCAATCACATACGAAGATAAACTACAGCTCTACTTCAAAGATCAAAATCAAGGCATAGTGTCTGTTAACGACTTCTTGACTGAGTTTCTCAAAAAATCAGTGGTTTAACCAGACGACACTGTAAACGACGTTTTCAGTAACAGTAAGCTCAAAAATTCATTACTGCTCGTATTTGGTACCTGTTTAAATGGAGTCGTTTCTAAAACTTCTGATTCACACCGATGAAAAATGTTCATATAAAAGACGCTCAATCTCATTTTCCCACATTGTAGTCTTCATTGGCACTTGAATTTCCAGGCAATTGTGTTCGATTCGCCAATGATGACAGATTTACGGCGTCAGCGGTGAGTGAGTTTTGGGCCATTTGGCGTGCCACTTGATTACAGCTATTCAAAAAATGCTGGGAAGAGTACACATGTTCTGCTCACCGAGTTGTGGCCACTTTGCTTCAATGATCGGCAATACCACCACCACCTGATGATGTTATATGTTGTACCTGTTGCACTGTGTGATTGTGGAAATACCGAAGCTAAGAATGGAAGTGAAGCGAAGTGTTTTTGCCGTCTTCGACGAGCTGGTGCTCATCATGGCACCACCACCACCACCACCACCACCACCTGTTCACCTGTGTACATGTGTGAATTAGCGGTGTCCCTCGACTTTGACTTGGCTTGACTCTGCTTATTGCAGACTACAGCTTCTTCATCGTCATTCATCCTTCTCCTCCTTCTCCGTTTTCTCCTGTTCACAAGAAGAGAGTTTCCCTTTCCTCGCCGAGAGTTTGCAGCAAACGGCAACTTGCTTGTTGCTTCCAAGTGACTGCTGCCTGACTGCTTCGATGCCGCCGTCAGGTCGTCTGTTAGCGGCAGTTGCTTTTTGCAGTTGATGGAGAGCGAATGGAGTGTCGGGAGTGCTCCTGCTGCTAATACTGCTTCTCACCCATATTTAATCTTGAAGCTGTGCTGGATCACCTACCCTTACCTGGCTTTGGGTTACCTCACTAATTAGTGCTCGCAGTAATGAGTGCCACCGCCTGTTTGTAACTGTGATTTGATAGTCTACTTTGAAGTTCGATGCCATATTCTGCCATTTTCATTTGTTCTCTACTGCCACCGTCGCCGTTTATTTTCACTTGCGGAAAAGCTTACCTAATTCGTTTTAACTTACGAATTTAATTGCATCACCTTTCTAAGTTTATCGCCATCTTGATAGTGTGCATGTGTGTGTTTTTCCTTTTCTTCACTGTGAACACAGGATGATTTACCTGAACAACACCGCGACACCATCACTTCCTTCAACTGCTTTCTCACGCAAACAAATTAACTTGTTGTTTTGGCTTTGTTACCAAAATTAGCCGACAGAGTAATCTCACCGTATTTGCATTTATACGCCTGTGAATATCACCTCTTCTTCTTATGCCGTAATCACAATCATTGTCCTCTAATGATTCTCTGACAGCAGCAGCAAAAACATTTTTGGACACTTTCCTGCAAAAGACTTTCATTTTCACTTGGTCACTTTCAGTTTATCCTTCGACTGTTCTTCTTGAGCTTATCATCTCCACGTCTCCACTGGACTCACTTAGCATTCCACCACCACCACTTCTACTTTACATTGGGCCATTGTGTCCTTCTCTTCTTCTCGTCGGTATAATCACCGCTAATTGGACAAATAACTGTTGCCTCTGCTTTTTGCTGCACCGTCTTCTGTGTGGTGTGTCGTCGTCCTTTCTTGCCGCTGCGACAACTTCAAAGGCAAATAGAAAGACAACGTTCAAACACACACACACACACACGTTGCACTCCTCGCTCGTTTGAGCAGCAGTAGAAGCAGAAGAAGAAGAATTAAGCAGCAACAGGCTTGTCGAAGATTGCCACCACCGCCACCACCAGTGCTGTCACTAAGTTGTAAGCATCGACAAGTTGTGCACTTCATCTTCATCTTAAGCGTCAGCATCTTCAAAGTCAAAGTCGTGCTGTACTGCGGCTGCTGCTGCTGATGCTGTTTGGCCGTCATCGTCTGCACTTTTCAAACACCAAACACCGAGTTTTTCCCTTTCTAGGCAGTTTGCTCATTTACTGCCAATTTGGACCGAAGTAGAAGAAGAAGTCTCAGTCGCGGCCAAACCAAAGACAGTTTTGCCAGTTCCGCACGTTTCACTTTCCCCACTGCCTCCTCTCTCATCTGCAGAGTGTGACCTTTGGCGTCGAATGTCGACTGACTGCGTGGACTGCTGGCGACTGAGCAGCTGTGTCTTCTGAATGGCCATACTCAGTGTTCATATTAACTACACACATAAAGTGAAAGCTGCTGCTGCTGCTGTGAAGTCGTGGAACCTCGTGGCTGCTGCTGCTGCTCTTTCGCTCAACTCTCCCACTGCCATGACACAACACTCACACCACTCACTCACATCTTCTTCTTCTTATCGAGTCTGCTAATTAAAACGACCACGATGATGATGGTTACGGCGATCATCATCTGCATTCACGGCTGCACTTTGGCGGCATTGTGAAGCTTTTTCAGCGCCACTACTTCCACCACAACCACTTGTTGTTGTCTCTATTACATCTTTGGAGAAAGGCAAACAGCAGACACAGTGGGACACCTTGCTGTTCTCTGTCACCGTAATCCAGTGTGTGTAGTCCTGTATTGAGAAAGTCACCCGTGGGACAATCATCGCCCGGTGATACACTTTTTCGACCTTTACCACGGCTTTACCACTCTCACCATCACAGCAATTTTCGAAGCATGTTTTCGATGAACTTGAACTGCCACGCTAATCGTGCAACAATTAATCGATTACACTTACTGGCAAAGACACACACAGCCAGCTGAGATCGAGATCAGACTCGAATGCTCAGCTAAATCACAGCACAATTGAGTGTTTCTTTCTTTTTCTTCATCTCTGATTCTCAATTAACTTTGGGCAGCTTTGTTTGCTTCAACTGAACTGAACTGGACTGCGAGTTTGGGAGGACTGCACGATTTACCACGGCAAACTCTCCTCCCCAGTGCTTCGATTCCTGGTGGGACAATGTTATTTCAGGAAAATACATCGGCTATCATCGCAATGCCTGTGCACTTTATTCCTTTCTCACAGTTGTCTAGACTTGGCACCTTTTTCCTCATCGTCACTCAGAAGCAATTCACGCAATCGCCTGACGATTGCTGTAAACTTTAGCAGCTTTGACAATATTCTGTAATACTGCCACTGTTTTTCCCACTGCTCAATCCTTTCACCATCGTTAGCTTCAACCAGCCTCAAAATTGCCCAGCTCAACAATGCCAACGACTGCTTCAACGCTATTCTCAAGGTATGAAACTGCATTCTACTGTTTTAGCCATCATTTTGCAACATATTTTTTTCTTCATTTTGTTCAATGCAATTAACATTGGATGAAAAGAGAAAGAGACAGGGCGCATCGCACGATCTGATTGTGCGCGTCTAATTATTAAATTGGAATCGCACAATCAGATCCAATTGTACCTGCGCGATGACTCTCCCCAAATGTCTGATTGCCGTACCGCCGTTGTACTGTTGTTACTTGTTCTACTACTGTTTGTCTTTTGTTTAGTTAAACTATAGATGATGATGCTCTTGGTGATGGTCAATTGTTGATGAGCAGTAGCAAAAGCAGCATCGCCAGCAGCATCAGTGCGCGCCAATCAATATTGCCACACACACACACATTTACTTTTTCTTTTATTTGCCATTCTCCCCTTACTCTCCCACTCTGTCCATCGACTTTCACTTCACTGTGCACTGTTGTTTATTATCGCCCAGCAGAGTCTGTTCAGTAAAGGCAATTTGTATCCATGATCGCATCTCGTTGATTGAATATAAACGTATACAATCTGACTGCCATGTGTGTGCCGCTGCTGCTGTTGCTGCACAACTGTCCGCCAATGGCGAACTGATTGATCAAAGACTTTTTTGTGAGAGGTGCACGCGTTCGTGGCGCGTTCGAGTCGGTGGTGGCGGCCACCAAAGAACAGCACAGTACACTGCACTGCACTCTCAACTGTTCGGACAAACAGACAGACGACGACCACTGAAGTTTGTTCTTCTTCTTCTCCTCCTCTGAAACGACACAGGAGCAGCAGTGAGCGAGCACTTTAAGGCAAAGCGACATTAGCATAATTAATATCTATTGACAGTCAACTTTGGCCATGGTCGTCGCCGTCTGGGCTGGCTGCTTGTGCTGGCTCTCTTTTTCTCGCCACCGTACACTACACTTTTCATTCACTCATTCATTCTCTCTCTCACTCTCTTCAAAGGTCACTGCTCAAAAGCAGCAGCAGTGAGGTGGCAGACTCAGGCACAGGTGTCAGCCAGCCAGTCATCCTGCACTACCACTTCTACTATGTAACCATTTCGTCGGCAATCGATTCGGCGGCGGCACACAGACACACAGTATTTTGTCGAGCACACGAACAGGGCTCTACTGCACTTTTCCTCTTTCAATGACGCTTTGTTGTCCACTAATAGTGCTGCTGATGCTGATGCCTGCAAGTGATGTCAATCTTTCTCATGGTACGGCGCCCCGGTACTTTCGATGACAGTGTCGCAGTGCATCAGCATCAACAACAACAGACAGCTCTCTGAGCTGCTTCCCTATCGGACATGTCATCCTACTGCCATCACCACTGTCGAACCGAGTGAATGGGCCACTTGACATTAGAAGTGGCCTGCTCCCTGACCGATGGCAGCAGACAATTGACGGACGCTGAAGGGAAAGTGCTGTAGATGCACCACTACCTGCAGTCTTGTCTTTGGGCACGAGTTGGTGCTCCCGGTAAATAGGAAAACACACACACACTTACTCACTGCCGGTCTGTTTACCATTCACCTGTGAAGAGCTATTGTAGAAGACAACGGCGGCTGTTGCTGTTGTTGTGGACATTACATACACAAAAAATAATTTGAAAAGTAGACTAGTGCAAGACAACAGAGCAGTGCCACTTGAAAGGTCGCACGAGAAGCCGCAGTTTCAGCTTTCTGAAAAAGAGAGCGCAGGCAAATTGCCACTGTGTGTGTATGTGCTTCTTCTGTTCTTCCCCTTCTCTGAAAACGATTGATCGCCGCTTCTCGACGCCTTCTCGGCGCCGCCGAACTGCGCGCCATTCAATCATCAGCTGCAGCAGCAGCATTTGGACCAGTTGTGTGACACTTTATACGATGGCCACACATTTACTGCCATTAATCGGTTCAGCAGATGCACCGCCGCTGCTGCACTTTCTTTGTCCGTCCGATGGGCATGACTTCACTGGCTGCAACCGCCGCCGGTGGAGTCTTTTTATGGCACGAGTCTGTTTGATGTCGCCGTCTAATGATCACCGGGCTCAATAATTAATAACAAATAAAAAGACCTGCCGGCTGCAGTGCTCTTTGTCTCCTGTCTTCGATTATCATTGAATGCAAATTATATTACCAAAACCAGTACTGCGGTTTTTCAGTTTCCCCGTGATCAGAACGGGCAATCATTAAACTTTGCCATTTTTTATTATTAGTATAAATGATCGCTGCAGCAGCAGCAGTGTGTGTCATTGACAGCACTGCCTGTTCACTTTCTTCCACTCTTCTCAGCAGTGGACAGAAGTGGTGTAATTAAAGTGCTGATCGTCTTAGCAAAAGTCACCACCACCACCAGCACCATCATCATCATCACTGCAACATTGCAGAGTTGCCAAAACTGACTGGAAAACTGACAGAGCTGCTCTAGGTTTAGGAGTAGGTGAGCTAGTTGCACTGCTCGTCGCAGTGCTTAATTGCAGTCATTGCGCGTCTGCTGATTTCGCTGTGTGCTGCCAAACCACCAACGCACTTTCTGTTTGTTTGTTTCTCTGTTGTCTTTCACTGGCACCAGTGGCAGCGTTGCTTGGGCACCAGTTTCGAATGATCATTTACACACACTCACTCACTAGGAGAGAAAGAGGGGAAGAGATTGAGTGAAGGTGAAAGTGAAAATCAACCACTACTTTGCTGGCCGTCCACTACTGGGATTGCCAAAAGCGCCAGCGCACCTCTAATTGAAATCGATTCAATGCAAAATGAACCGTTTTCCGTTTTCTGACACTGCACTCCCACTGTGATATCACTGAGCATTTTTGCCTGTCTGTCTGCCTGTCTCTTGCTGTTTGTCTAATTATAATGATAATCCAAGTGCCGCTGCCACTGATCAGTGCAATGCCTGCTGCTTAGTGATGCGAGCCGTTTAGTGAGTAAAAACTGTGTCTGCACTGTCCACTTCCAGTGTATTTTGTGAGCAGGAAGTACTTTGTCGGATTGTGTGATTTGATCGAGAACATCTCCTTCTGCCGATAACGATCTCCCGTTCTCCCTTTCTCTCTCTCATCTCCTCTTTCTCCGTGCGATATGCCACTCGGTTGGTGATTGCAGTAGTGTGTGCTCGAGCTCACGACTGCACACTGAACAAATGAAATAATCACAGCTGATGCACTTGGGTTTGACTTTTCTTTTTCCTCTTTATCTGTTTGCCTATGCTTGCGTTTATCCCTTTTTCCCTTTGAGCCGCAGAAGAATTTTCCCCATCTAGCAGGTTGTATTCATAGAGGAGAGCGCCTTGTTTTCTGTTACCGCCATCCACTGACCACCAGATTACTGTGATGCTGAATAAACGGCGGCGGTGGAGATAAGCTGTGCGGAAAACAAATGAGGGAAGATGAAAAATGGGGAAATGATGCACTGCACTCTACCACCACTATCACAGTGATGCGAGCTTTTTTTGCATGCAATGGAGAAAGGACTGGCCACTTTCACTTTTTGCTACTTTGGACTGTGATCATTAAAATGATAATTACTGTTCTCGATGGTGCTGGCTATTAATGGCACAGTGACACCAACACGGGCTTGATTCTTTGTTGAAGTTGAAACTGAAGTGATTTTTGTCTTTCTGTTTGTCTACTTGCGTATTTCCCCCTCTTCCCACTAATGGCCATTTGTTTCATTCTTTCAGTGATGGAGCTCACTTTGTCCTCCGATTGTCTTTGCCAAATTATGGCCATCGATCGGTGCACTGTTCAATTGTTGCCGATCGACTGCCACTTCATCCTATTGGCCATTTAACTAAAGCGGTGATGCTGTCCTTTGGAATTTGATGGAGTGCCTCAGTCGTGCTCTGAAAGTTTGTCTCTTTATGTCCACATTTCCACCACTAGACACATATTCAGGTCGTGTGTATGTGTTGACATTACACGTGCTGCTGTGAAGTGAAAAAGCACATCAACAGATCCGGGGAATGGGAAAATCACCACAGTGCCTGCTGTTGTTGATGTTGATGCTTATACATTACACTATGCGGTGGGGATAATACGACAAACACAGATTGAGAGAGTGGAAATCGATTGTATGCTTTGAGCACATGACAAGTAAGAAGGAGAGAGAAAGCAAGTGTATAAAGTGCATGTTGTTGTTTAGTGGCCATAAAGGGCAAACAACTGTTTGACCACACACAAACTGCACTCGATCGATCTGCAAAGACGGAATCGATCGAGCAGTGGACACTGCAGTAAACAACTTGTTGCAGCATTTGTTGAAGAGTGCACACATTTAAGAGTTCATTCCTTTGTGGCAGAGCAGTAAGAACAGCATAAATTACTGTTGCTGAATAAGCTGTTAGCCTGGCTGCAGAGCAGTGCTGCAGTTTTAATTGACTGCACGTTTGGTGACTGTGATTGCATCGGTGCCTGTGCCTTACATGAAAGGGAGAAAAGGACTGATTCAGGACCCTTAAGTGTGCTTTCAAAGTGGGTACGAGTGGTTGCATGTCGTCTTCTTGTTTTCTAGTTTTACTGCACACACACCTGATTGATGGTTTCAGTGCTGGTGGTGCACACACACACCTGAGCTGTGTTCGATATTTGATCTTCTAACATGAACTGTAGATTTGGCTAAATAGCTGAAGCGGTGGCAATGGCGGTGGTGGCTCATTGCCAATGCGTGGTGCGAACCGCCGGTTGTGTTGTTGCTGTTCTTCTTCTCTTTGGCAATTTAGACTGTGGCATTGACTGTGTCTCTTTCCCCGCACACAGTCCATTGAGTAGAAAGGTTGCCGTCATTGTTATCCCCATCTGCGGCAACAAAGTCAGAGAGTCAGAGAGGCTGTGCGATGCCTTTAAATGGAAAAAAGGAGAGTGGCTTGCCAGCTTGAATGAACACAATCGTGGCTTGGATGAAAGCTTTCTCTTTTGGAAAGTCTTCTGCTGCATCAACTACTGCTGTTGCGGCTGGCGACCACTCTTTTTCTTCTACCACGCACGCATTCCTTAGAGAGCATCTAGTGTTGTTGCTGCTGCGGTATTCATTTCTGCCACTGCAGTGCACGGCCAGCTGAAATCTGTAGCACTCTGGCTGCATCGTTTGTAAAGGTAACCTTGACTTGATTTTGGCGTCAAAGTTTCTCTTGCTGTTGATGCGGGTAGTAATAAGCACACTGACGCCGAGATGTGCCGTGATTCGGACGTTTGCCGGCGGTTTGACGTGTGCAGACATCACAGACGCTCTGAGATGGCCATTTATCAAACGAAAAAAAGTAAGATGGCAGTCGCTTCTCTAAACAGCTTGACGACCAGCGATTACCACCACTGACTGTCAAGTGGGAAATTGAATTATTATTAGGTAGTAGTCACAACAAGTCCAAGTGAAGAGTTTTGAAAGGCAGCACTTGAAGTCAACTGTCGCTCGCTTCTTCATCACACATTTGACGATGCCTGAAATTGCAAATTGCCCTGCTTGCTACCTGGTTCTGCTGCCATTTCTGCTGCTGCTGCTGCTGCTGGTATCAGCTGGTAATTTGCGATACGACTCGCCGCTTACGCACTCAATGGTGCACCATTATTGCGCCAGTTGGACACACACAAACAAAAACACACAGTGTGAACTGGGAAAATAATAATAAGTGTACGATGTTTTTACATGACTACTGACGTTGATCTTCTTTTTGAGCACAGTGGTTTGTCTGTTTGACAGCCGAAAACAACCCTTTGAGCATTTTTTCACCTACCAAAGTTACCTAGAGTGAAATGGCATGAACTTTAACTTTAGAGAATGTTTATTGAAAAGTGACAGACAGCACACAAGTAGTAGTAGAAGATCTAGCTTTCCCCCTCCTGTGTTATCGTTGTCCAGCTGGGAAAACTCGAATTCGAAATTGCTCATCACAGAGTGTGTCATTAACGGCCGTAAGCCGTTTCTCCCTACAGAGGCTGTTTCCGTTTCCATGATGAGGGTGTATCCTCTCCAGGCAGCCCGCCTGAAAGTAGGCAAAGAGCGTCCACACCTTCTGACCGACGTCGGTGCCTGACTCGTCAAGGCACTGCTTAAACCGCTGGTCACACTCACACCAGGAGGTGGTGAACTCGCGGCTGTTCACCTCGCCGTAGGCCGACTCTCTGCTGGCCAGCCGTACCGGACAGTGGTCGTGCTCTCGACAGCAGGAGTCCACCTCGGCCTTCGTGCCCAGGTCCCAGTAGGAGACGGCCCGGTCGCCGGGGCCGCACCACTGCGTCCCGGGGAGGTAGCGGCTGAAGGAGGAGAAGAGGTCGGCCAGTGTGTAGGCGGGCTCGGGCGCCCCCGCCGGCTGCTCCTGGTACTTCCACAGCAGCCGACACATCTGCGTTGCATTGAGCAGCATTCGCGGGCTGGAGAATGGGACAGCATAGAAGGTGGTGTTGCCACCGCTGGCGATGGAGGCGTTTGCCAAGCGCTCCAGAAACTGTTCACCCTCCTCCTTCCGTTTGATCATGTCGAAGAGCGTACAGTCGCGCAGCTGAAAGAGCTCTCGGTGGTGCTGGGGCTGGCGGTGGTGTGCGGCAAAGAAACGAAGGTACGGCGAGAAGGAGCGACTGACGGCTGGCAGCTGGCGCAGTTCAATTACCGCCAGTGTTTTGACGTTCTGCAGGGCGATGAGGTGAGTTCTCTCAGGAAGTTGCGAAGTGAAAACGGTGTAATTTCCACCGGTTCTGCCGCTGCTGCTGACACTGGTCAACGGCTGGTCGTAGTAATTGATGGCAGTGAGCAGGTCATTCTGCAGCTGGTTGATCTGCTCCGCCAGTGTTGATAACTGCGGCGGCTGATGTTGATGCTGTGGATGTTCCGGAATGGGCACCTGACAGTTGAGCTGCTGCAGAAAAGCGGTGGTTGCGAGAAGAATGCCAATGCAAGCGGTTGTCAGGCGGAAAATGGACGCCATCAGCAGCATTTTGAAAAGAGTTTTTTGTTCACTGTTTGTTTGTGCTTGTTGTTTTTGTTGTTTCAGTCGTTGTCAGTCGATGTCAGTTGTTCTCCGGCTGCTGATGCTGTTGCTGCAGCTTCATTATTATCATCAGCAGCATCACCATCAGCAAACTTCATTCAAACTGAGACTACTTGCCTTGAGAGTTGACTTGACTTGACTGAAGAACACTGGACACTGGCGAGCGGCAGTTTTTATCAGCGCTTGGCGATCGCCAGGCGATTTGCGTGTTCTGACTCGTTTAAAACTTTTTGACGTTTTTCACTCTGTGTTTTGGTCTCAGTGTGTGTTCGAACTCAACGAGCCGATGATAGCCGGCCGTGTCGACGTATCGCTCAGCGCCATCACATCACGCAGCTCTATCAGCACTCAAATACTCACATACTCACATACACATTGCCTGTTTTTCTTTTTCTCTTTTTTCGGTGTGTTTGTTTTGCCTAATTATCTGCACTTTGTGCGTTCTAATTAGCCATGACTACTAAATGTGCATGCACTGTAGTGCGGCGATGACCAGCGCCCAGTCTGCCACTCTAGGCTGTTGCTGTTGCTGTTGCTGCTTCCCCATCGTTTTCCCGAGTTGTTTTTCAGTTTACTGTGTGTGTTTAACTGCTACTGCATCCGCGCCCGTTTGTGGGACATGTTTGCCAGAGTAGTGCCTGATTGTCAGTTGGCGAAAGTTGGCCTGAAATACTGCCCAGAGAACACACACACTCACTTGCACTTTCAATCGAACGTCATCCGATCAGAGCACTTGTCATAGAAACACAAACATACTCACAACCTTGCCAGGCATACTAAATTGGGACTTTCACTGCTAATTTTATTTTGCCAAACAGGTGACTGAAAAGTGAAAGTAAATAGAGATCGAAAGCCAGTGAAGAAGAGAAAAGCTGTTAGTTAAAGTGGCGCGAATTTTCACACATTTTTTTCTGTCTTACACACGCTGTCGGGGCTGATTTACAGGTGCAGATTTTTGTGCCATTAAGCAATTCTTTTCTGTTTTTTTCACTAGACCACTTTCAATTTATTAACATACTTTCTTTATATTTGCCAACCAAACCCAGTGTGAGAATCTCGCCGTTAAAAGCAGCTTTAGCAGATAAGCAAAGTAAAAGAGGTGCTAATTAGTGAGAACCTTAAGTGGCTCCTCATCACTTCCGCAGCCTACCTGGCCATCAGACGCTAAATGCGGCACATTAGTGAATGATTAGACCTGTGTGTGTGGTTGTAAAAGTGGATGCTTGTTAGCTGAGCAGTTCTCATTCGACCAGTGATCACGACTCTTATCAGTGGGCACTCATCTACTGTAGTGTGAGCATATTAATAATACTGCCTGATGCAACACTACTGATCTAATGAGCAGTGTCAGTGGGCTAACACTGTAATACCACTGAACAGATTAGCGAAAAGAACTAAAGTTAACCTGCCATTAATTAATTTTCCAATGTTGTCTAAGTTTTAAGAGAGAGTGAAGTTTTACAAGTGCCGCTTGCGTTTGATAATGAAGTGTGCTTTCTACAAGAATCTTGTCACAAAATGTTTCCTGATGTTTTTTCGCAAAAGTCTTTGTTAATTTCAGTCAATTATCAGCAAGTTGTGTTTATAAAACCTGCTCATATTTTTCTTTTTTTTCAATTTTCTCTTTTCACTTTCAATTTGTGATGACGAATGCACGGCGCCCAGCGCTAAGCTTGAATTTTGTTGCAAACAGGCGCTGGGGGAGAATAACAACATGAAAGGCAATAGAGAATGACTGTACATGGTGTGGAATGACCAAATAGGCAAAGCTAGTGGTGCAGAGACGTCAAGACGAATGTGTCGTCTGTGAGAAAACTCATGCTGATGATTGTTTCTCACTCTCTCAATTGACCAAATATTGTCGCTGTTGGTGCTGCTGCTGTACAGCTGTACAAGCACAAACAGTGCGAGACACTGTTAATTGTTTCATCCATATTACGTTCCAGTTCGTCTCTGATTTATATCTGTCAATTACTAGCAGCTAGATTACGACTACGGTGGTCGGCGACAGAGCTGGCTGAAAATGGCTGAAGACGCCACCAGGCAGAGCAATTCAGTGCATTCAGATCAGCGTGCACAGTGCACTGCACAATGGGCAATTAAGGCACACGAGTGAACATCATCGTCGTGCTTGTCGATGACGCATCCACTGCCTTTTATTCACATGCATGTGCTGATGTTGATGTTGGCGCACTTGCTAAAGGTCGCCAGTAGACGAAGACTGATGACAACAATGGCATAATAGAGAAAAATAGTAGTAGTACAGAAAACTGAAACTGAGAAGATGCATCTTGGCAGACAAACAGAGTGTGTGTGTGCAAAAGTCGTTGGCCGTTATGTAATTGATATCCAACAGCAGCAAAAACAGCAGAAGTTGGCCACCGATGAGTGACGACCGCGAAAGGATTCACTGCAAACTGACTGACTGTCAGACAGACAGACAGAGGCACTGTTGTTGTCTTCGATTCTGATCGTGTCTTGCCAAATATGCACTGGCCACTGTTTGCCTGCTCTGTCTTTTCTTTTTTCTTTCTTTCTCTGCCTTTCTGATCTGTCGGTCAATTACCTGGCCACTTTCGATCTAATCGTCAATTGCCGTGCATGGCAATGAGGCGCCTAAGTGCGTTGCTGCTTCTGGAAAATCATTTTGGTGCCAGTTCAGGTGCACTCGATCGTGATTTGCCCGGGTAATGATGACGATGGCTGCAGCTGATGACTGACATGTTGATTGTGATGATGGAATGCACTACTGCCGACTGCTGATGGGTGAATACCTGTGAATACCTGGCTATTGTTTGCTTTTCGCCACTGTCCGCCAAGTTTGGTGGGTGGTGGGTCTGCTTTTCGACTCCATTGCTTACTACCACCACCACCAGACGATAAAACTGTCGTCTGTCTGGCAACTTTGGCGACTTTGGCGTAGACACTTTAAGTTTGTACAGTCTGAAATTTGTGCGACGCACACTTTTGCACGCATCATGTCCGGTGGCACCTCCGCATTTGGCGCACCTCAGCTATGGTGGTAGCGTGCTGAACAAGGGGAAAAGTGCAGACAGTGTCTGACTGTGTTGCGCACCTCCCGCTTTGGTGACAGGCCTCTTTCTTCTTCTTCCAGTGACCAAGTGAGGATTCATCATGGACACATGAAGCTGCTGCTGCTGCTGATGCTGTTGTTGTAGCTGTTGAACGCTTGCCAAGTCTTTTCAATGTCGCCACAAAGGGGAGAGAGTGAGTGAGTGAGGAAGTGAAGAACTGGCAGTTGCCTAAAAGAGGGAAGAAAGCGTCTGGGCGCCAATGAATGAATGGTGGCAATGAAGGATGCCACCACCACCAAAGGCGACGCTGTTCATTAGCCGCTCACTCTCGCGCGCAAACGATTACTTTATTTAGACACAGCTCGCTGGAAGCTGCCCCGGTGACAGTGAAAATGAAAGTAAAAGTGGCAGTGAAAAGAGTGTGCTTGCGCTTGTGTGTGCCTAAGGAAGGTTGGTATTGCCTCCTCTGGCAGATGATGTAAGGAAATGTGTGGAGGTGGTGGTGGTGGTGGTGGAGAGACGAAAAGAGACAACATTGCCAATTGAGCGTCTACCACTGCTGTTCACTGCTTCTGCTGGGAGTTACGGCTATGACAACGGTGAGCTGGTCGATGGAGGATGAAATGGTGTTGAAGCACTGTGCGGATGATGAGCAATGGCGTGGTGGTGGTGGTGCTGGGGAGATGGCTACGAGAGTGGTAGGGCAGAGAGTGAAAGTGAAAGTAGAAGAGCCACTGGCAAAGTTGTCGCACACTGAAGGTGCACATGTCTTAATTTGGATTACACACTCACACAGAGCTAGTGAATCGTTCGACCATCGTGTGATTACCACCGAGGAAAGAAGCACTCCTGTGCTTCTCTCGCACACCAGTGGCAGTCTCTCGAGTGTGCCTGGCACTAGTTGCTCAGTGGTGCTCAGTCGATCTCGAGAGTTCTTCAGTCTCCGTCTTCTTCTTCCCTCTCGTTTCGATTTGACCATGTTCATGTGTGACCAGTGGCACCGCAAAATTCTCTTCTCTCCAGGTCAACTTTCTTTCCTTCTGATCACCAGCTAACGAGCATCTCTTTGCTGTACAAGTGTATGCTTGTGTGTTTGTACTTTTTCTTCTGTGTGTCTTCTGAAGACAATTGCTTTCTTAATTAGTGACCTGTATGTGTGTATGTGTGTGTTGTTCTAATGTTTGCATGTGTCCCTTGTGTGGCTAATCACTTCAGTGCACAGTGCACAGCACTCATTCACTGCATCACTAATTGTTGTCTTCTTTGTCGTCGCAGCAGAATGTGTCGCCATTAAAGAACACACAACTCAACGTCTTTATCACCACTGTCACTGTTGTTCATCACTGCAGACAACCAGCATCAAACCAGTAAATCGTTAAGGCTGGACGAATGTAATCATCATCACCATCATAACCATCTCCACCTCAACCACCTCACCTACCATTTTTTGCAACTTAACGGTAGCTGATTTCCAGCAGGAAATCAGCCCCCTTTGCAATGAAGTCAATAAAGCGCCGTTTTCAAAAATGTTCAACACATGCCGCTCACTGCCATAGAGAACTGCCCGTTTTACTACTTTTAGTAGCGGCAGTCCTTCTTCAGGTTAGTCTAAGCCTCACAACTCTCAACAATTTTAGCGGAGTTTACTAATTTGTTTGTTTGTCTGTTTGCAGTCTATTCTAGTCGTCAACTGCCAGAACACGGGCACCGCCACCCAGCTGGACAATGTGGACAGCGTGTCGACGTCGGTGGAGGCGGCGAACAAGGCTCGCATCGAAGCCGAGCTGCAGCACGAGGAAGAGGCTCGCAAGCACGCTCAAAGCGTTGTCAGAATGGCCGCCACCGATCAGCTCAACTCGGAAATCATCACCAACCGAACGCGAGGTAAGCAACGCGAAATGAAATGCAATACACAGTTCGGTGTAGTTTGTTGTTGGCCAGACTGTTGAGCAGACAGACTTGATGCCTGTCTTGTTGTGCTTTTCCAGTGCTCTTTTTTTCTCTGGGAACGTCAGCATCGTTTAGGTCCATTAGACTGCCACCATTTAAATTTGCATTAATTCTAATGAATGAATGAAGTGTGCAGCAGCGGCAGCAGCAGTGAGTGAGCATTGAGCACAGCACTCCTTGTTACTGTTCACTACTCATTGACTGACAAGCCTATCATTAGTCCGCAAATGGCTTACTTTGCAATCAGACGCTCTCTTGTTCAGTCTATATTGAGATCACTTTCCCAGTTGAGAAACCAGTGCAGCAATCGAATTGTACTTGCGGAGAATCGTTTAGCTTGCAGGCAGCAGCAGCAGCAGCAGCAGAAAGTCATTGGAGCCAACGCCTGAGATTTGAGCTTCCTCGTTTCCTGAGAATACTTTTGCTCAAAGTTGGGCTCACTCATTTGATTGATATCACTGCTGCTGCTGCTGCAAACGTTAGTGAGGAAGCAGATGAACTGCCGATTATGATTTCATAATCGACATCAAACTTTCACTTAACTGTTTGTCGGTCAGTGGGACTGTGAAGTGAGGGAAGTTTTTTTGCTGTGCTACAACTTTTCCTGTATTCAAATGAGCACTGGCAATAAATCAATACTTAAATGCTAGAGCAGTTAAGAAAATCTAAAAAACGACGCTCACTTTCACACCTTAAAAGATGTCAGAGCGAAGTGTTATTTTTATCGCCAGTTGGCAAGTGTTCACTTGAGTCCCCAATCTAATTAATGAAGATTAATGGCTGCTTCTGAAGTGTGCAGTTTAGACACTTCTAATTACAATTACCATCTCTTCTCTTTTCTCATTTTCTGCAGCTTATCTATCATGCGAATCGGGCGAGATGATAGTGAAGATCAACTTTACGGAGCCGTTTCGCGGTGTCGGCTATTCCGACTACGACCGTTCTAGTCCGTGCAAATTCTACGGTGATGGCGGTCGATACTATGAGTTGAGAATGCCCCTAAAGGGTTGCGGAACCAAACAGGTCAGTGGCAGTTTACTTGCTATTTTAGTTTTCCTTTTTACACTTTTATTTCTCAATGTAGGAAGCACCGCGAATCTTCATCAACAACATCATTCTTCGTTTTCACCGGTCGTTAGAGTTGGAGGAGGATGAGATCAAGACGATCATCTGTCGGTACCCGCCTCCTCTGGCCCCTCCGCCACCACTCATTGCAGCTCCAATGTAAGTTGCTTTCATTTGTTGTAGTCAGTTTTTATACTAAATATTTTTTAAGTCTGGAAAAACCCCCTGAAAACGAGAAGCTGCTGCCGGCACACCTCTCCGAGGTCGAGCTGATTCTTATCGTCTCTGCACTTCTCTTCCTCACTCTCCTTATGCTGGGCATTGGCATGGGCTACTACTGTCTGAAACGACGCAACATTCGCGTCGTCCGCAAGGTGCCACCGCCCTTCATTCCGCCGCCCAGTCTTTCCAGTTCTGAGACGTACTACGAATCAGACTACGACGATTATTTCCGCACCAATCACGGTTTCACCGAGGAGGACGTCGATCTGACGCGACAAGCGGTCATCGTCCCACCTCTGCCCTTCTTTGAAACACAACGCCTCGACGACCGTTTCCTCACTGAAGCCAATTTCACCGACATTGACGAGGACGTCGAGTTTGGCCGGGTGGTCGCCCCAAAGAAGCCCGTCTTCACGACCATCATCACCGAAGACTACTACATTACGCCGACTCACACCACGGAGATCATTGATGAGATCACCCGACAGCGGCTGTACGTTCCGCCGGAGAAACCCCTGACAACGAGGCGCATTGAGGACCGCTTTGTGACGCCCATGTCCGACACTGAGGTGGTGGAGGACACGACACGCCAACGCACCTTTGGCCCACCGGTCATCACCACCCACCTGACGGATGACACCTTCCTCCATCCGGAGGAGGACACGGAGATCACCGAAGAGCAGACCACCCATCGACTGTACAGGCCGCACGAGCCGAAGCCGACGGTTCACACCGTCGACGACTACTTCCTTCACCCTGAGGACGACACCGAGCTCACCGAGGAGATTGTCAACCAGCGAATCGTCGGCCCGCCAAAGCCGCCCGTGGCGAGCACCCGTACTGAAGAAGACTACTTCCGCGATGTTTATGAAATTGATGAAATGGTCGATGATGCAACTACTGATCGCACCTTTGCCCGGCCGATGCCAATGACGAGGACGGTGCAGACGAGCGACGATGAGTACGTGACGCACAGCAGAGAGGTGGAGGAGATGTTTGTGGACGACAAACGGATACTGGCACTGCCGCCCACCAAGCCGACGATCACAGTGAAGAACATTGACGACTTTTACGTGACTAACATCACCGAAACGGAGACCAATGAACGGACCATTCGAACGGGAAGATCAATGCCTAACTTGCAGCTGATGCCTGATGATGATGACGACGACGATGTGATTGAAAGAGTAACTGAAACGGAGCGCATCACCAAAGCCGGTTTCGACGTCACACTGCGAAGCATACCACAGAGACCTCGAGGGCCCTCATCCTCACCACCACCGCCACCAGCACCTTCATCACCACCCTACAAGCCAACTAAAACTACTACTACCACAATAGACGATAGTACCACCATAGAGCAGACCAGCACTGTCACCAGGGAGACGTACAAGTATGAACAGGTGCTGAACATACTGGACAATCCACCGCCAAATCGAGTGCCCGACCTTGAGGAGCACTTTCCGCCGCCAAAACGCGAGAAGCTGCGCACTGTGATCATCACCGATGAGGTCTTCCGCACCATAATCATCGAGTCGAGTACTGTGGAGGAGTACTCTGAGCGCATCATTCGCCACCCAACCTACGGGCCGCTCTTTGAGCCGCCCACCTGGGAGGTCATCTTCAGGCTGCTTTCGTTGCCTGAGGTGGTCGACTTCCCCACCACTTTTCCACAACAAAGAAAGCCACCACTGGGCAGCATTCGGTTAGTAAACCTTTTACCAGTAAACAGTGCTCACCTTTTCTAACTTTCTTTGTTCAAACTTTCCCTTCAGCTCCTTTGCCTCAGGTTTCTCTGCGCACGAAGTTCGCTCTGTCACCGAGGAGGACGTCAACTTTAGCCGGCGAAGGGTGCTCACCTCTGCCCACTTTGTGCCACCGCCTGACTACCCGATGGGCGATGATCAACCGACAACAGATGATGATCCTCACTGGGCTTCAAAGCTGCCCGATCCTCGGCACTTTGAGATACCGCCCGCCGACTATGCGCCCATCAAGCCGGCATTTGCCAGCGGGCGACCACGGCAACGGATACCGCCTGATTCCAATCATCCCAATCGACAACCGTCGACCACCTCATCTGTTTTTGGCGGCCGTCGTCTGGTGGACCCGTACCGTCCTTCGTACACTGCCGCCTCACCCTCAATGAGACGCCGCTTTGGCAGCATCGGCAGATCCTACTCGCCGGACATTGACGCGCTCAGTCTGGAGCCTGCTTCTACCGGTGTTTTCCGCGGTGCTGCTACCACCTCCTCCAGCTACGTACAAAGTCAGCTGTACAGCAGCGCAACAGGGTCTACTACAGCTCAAAGCAGTCGATACCAACAACTGCAACAGCAACAGCAATCGGCTGAAGATCGAGAAGAGATCAAGTCCACCACAGAGACTGATGTTTACGATTGGAAGCGGTACAGCTAAATTGCACTTTTTGATGAGTCGTTTCTCCACCTCTTCATTGATGATTACCTTCTTCACTAACCACTTTTCTTGTCATTTTCTTTTGTACAATTTTTTTCTTTTTAAAAAATTTATTAACATGTTCTCTACACAAAGGCAGCTACCACACTTGAAACATGCACAAACACTATTTATTGCTTTGTTTTGATATTTATTTAATTTCTTTTATCTTTTGTTAATATTTTCATTAAAAGTGCACTTGTAAGTATTCAAAAGCAGCGTTCAGTTGCTGGGTACTGTTCATTGCGACCACAAATGGGAATGGGCTGTCCGACAACGTTGAACACCCACTGATCAAGTGGGAGGTAGTTGTGGTCACTTGGATCAGTGAAAGTTAAGTAAAGGTACTTCAGAGTGCCGCCAATAAAATCATCCGGTTGCAAATCCTCAAAACTGGCCAACTTTTCTACATTGTCCGGGTTGGCGTATCCTGAATCGGCCCACCGGCAATGGTAGTCAATTGAATGGGCCATCTCCCAGGCGTAGTCACGCCACTTTTCCTCTCCCGTCAGTCGGTACAGTGTGAAGTAGCTGGCGGCAAGTGGTGGGCTACAAAAAGATATGAAAATTAGTTTCCAAACCAAACTGATAGGTGACAATTACGTGAGATGTGCAGCACTGTGCTGTGGATTGGTTTTCGCCAGACGACCGTTTTCAAAGTAAATTCGCTCAGGCGGCAGTCCAATTAGTGTCTGCAGGGCGGCACTGTGACAGGTCTCCGCCAGTCCATCTGCCTGCCTCCAGGCGGCGTAAATCTCGAACATCTCTCGCCGCCGTGCCACTGGACTGCTGGGCAGCTGGTCCTCCAGTGCATCGGCGCCCAAGGCGAGCACACCCGCCAGGCCGCATCCCTCGTAGTGCATAAAACTGTCAAACCGATCTTTTTGGCGACTGTAACTTTCAGCAGTATTAAGGTCCCTCGTGTAAATGTGCCCATCTTTAGTCGCCGTGGTAATCAGCGACGCCTGCTCAGCCGCCTCCATTGCCTCTCGGTACAACTGCAACGCCTCCTCGTCAGTTCGATTGGAGCGAAGGTAGGCGTGCAGGAGGGAGGCGTAGTAGGGAGCGACGCACTCCTGGACACTGGCAGTTTGGCTGTTCCAGGTACCCTCATCCGCATCGACGCTCTTCATGTACAGACCATCGGAGTTGTGGTTGGCAATGGATGCTAAGGCGCGGCGGTTCTTTAACAAGGTCTCTCTCCAAAAGGTGCTCGTAGAGTTCAGCAGGTCACCCAGGTAGCCTAGCTCAAGGTGAAAGGCGCCAGCAGTGGTCAGGTAATTGCTGTCACCCTGGGCCCTCAAAACACTGGGCTGAAGTGTGTTGTAGGGCAGTCCTGCAAGGTGAAAAATGAAACGGTGTTATTTATTTGATTTTTTGCGCTCATTGACTCTCACCATTCACCCGACTGAATGCTGGCTTGATAATTGTTTCCAGTTGACGAATCTTCTCCAGGTACATCGAGTCCCCGGTCAGTGCGTGAATGGAGAGCAGTGAGCCAAGGTAGCGAGGGACGGCAGATCGAAGCATTACAGTAGTCGTGATGTCGCTAAAGTTGAAGTTCTGGTGCACCCAAGTGCGACCATGTTTGTACTCCGCCGTCAGGTTCATCACCCACAGTGTGCTCAAAGATTGCAGCAGTGTCAAACCCATTGTAAAATGGTTGTAGTCTTCTTCGGTGTAGGCATTTTTGCTTATTGGTTTTAAGCCCATTTTGCCCCAGGCATATTTAGCATACGCTTTCCAGGCGTTTTGAGCCATTCGACGAACGTAGCCTTTTCGACGATTCATTTCCTGTTTGACAAGTTGTGTCTCCATCCGTGTTGCCTTTGTTGATTGAATAAAGGGCGAAAAAGGAGGCGAGAGAGAAGAGACCGCTGGGCCAGCATTTGAAACATCATCCGAATGATCATCACCAACACTACCGCTATGAAAAAAGATGTAACCAAAAAGGAGACCGATGAAGAAGACGGCCAAAATGCAGAGAACTGTGTTCAGGTTGATTTTAACGTTCAACTGGCATCGGGTATTACCGTTGCCGTCAGACAACTCAAAACCGAACAACCGACGAACGGAGTTCATGGTCGCCGTTGAGGAGCTAAATGACATTAGCCAAAATGTGAAAAACCAAACTTGAAGAATAAAACTTGAAATGACGACGAAAAGTAGTGTTGATTGGTAGTGGCGTCATGGGGTTGTTTGTTGAGCAGGCTTCTCGCTGATATGATAGTTAAGTACAGATTAAAGAAACGTATGTCTGTATCACTAGTTTTAGTCACTAGGACATGATAAGAACTAGTGCGTAGTGTTTGATTTTGCTATTGAAGTATTGTAATTTGACACTCCAAATCTGAAGATAAGAAAATTCAAAGAGGACAACCAATTGATGGTCAAAAAGCAATCTTTAGAAAAGCTGCTAAAGAACATTTTTTTGTTTCAACACGTCTCACATTAGACAATATTCCATGTAATCTCTACTTCTAGTGTACACTGAAGTACCAAAAACAAATGCTTGTAACTTTGACATAGAAACCCCACGAAAAAAAACAATGGACAAATTAATACTTTTGATTAAAAATCAAACTGAAAAACATCGTTAAAAAAATTTAACTTACAAATGCTTACATTAAGTTAATCATTAAACATTACGCAACTGCCTTTCTTCAATAAAAAAACTGGCAGCATACAAAATGTTTGCCACATAGAAGAAGCTGAACTGTGAAGATGATAAACATAAATTTTCAATTAACAAAAAAACTAGAATATTACCTCTACAACAGATTTTTTTGAGAGAATCATTGACCCAACAGTAAAATGAAGTTTACTTTCATCTATAGCGTAAACTGTCTCGTAGTGAACTGCCAGTTTCCATTTAAAAGTTAGTGAAATTTTAAAACTTTTGAAAATTTTTAAATTTTGTATTCTTTTATCTTTGCAGCTACTTATCAACCATAACTGCAATCCGTGCATTGTTTTGGAAGATATGTGCAATTGATCTATCAAACGGCAAAGAGCAACTGCAACTAAGGTTATGACTAGAACTTGGTAAACTACACTGAAAACCACGCCCACTTGGTCAATCATAAGTTTTGCTGAAGGGTCAGCAGTATACAGTAGCGTCGTCAACAGATAAATATTGTATGGCGTAGCAAAAGTCATCACAGATGCGGCCAATGGTGAAAATATGTCCTTGTTTAGGAGGTCTAAAGAAGTCATAATAGACCGATGAGCTATTAAGTGAACAGAGAATAGATGATCATAGTTTCGGTTTATGAAAAAATGCTTTTTCACTCTTTTGATGTTTGCTACCAAACGGGTTAACCGGTTATTTAACACAGTCAATTGAAATTTGTACATGAGACAAACAAGCAAAAGAGTAAAGCCTAGTGAGTAGCCGGTTTTGAAAAAGTAGTAGAGAGCGCAGCCGACAACGGTAAGATCCAGGTTAATTTGAATTAGTGTATAAACGGAAAATTGGCTTGGAATAAAGCAGATGTTAATAAGAAAATAAATTCCGACTATAGTTAGAGCTAAAATAAAATGGCAAAACAAAATTACTGAAAAGTATTAAAAAAGGTAAAACTACCTGTTCCAAAAATATGATAAAAAGCTAGAAATTCACAACAAAATCCAGTCATTAACGTTTGCATTCTGACAACCGACGTGCAGGTAGTAGCGTCAAAATAAGGCAATTTTTGCCAACAAAATTTGAGTTTTAGACGACCTATCCAAATGGATTTTAACATTTTAAAATAACTTTTTAGTTTTTGCCATTTTTCAAGAAAAGGACTGTTGCAAATAACAGTATACTTTAGCATGCGGTTACAAGCTAAAATATTTTTGCTATTGATAACTAACAAAGAATAAGCTTGACAGAAAAAGAGGCAATTGTGCTTTGAAGATAACAACCACTGGACAGTAAGAGGGATTACGGTGACAAGAGACAGGCAAAACAATATAAAAGCATTGCGCAGGTAGGCGACTGAAGTGGTTAACACACCCATTGAGGCGTCGCATCGAAAAAGAAAAGTGTAACTGGGTTCGATTGAAAATGACTCAAGTGTTACACGAACGTCCGTATCATTTACTCGTTCATTTAGTATTATTTATTCCCCTATCTGGCCCCCTATTTCTGGCCCTTATTCTATCTAGATTACTCCCATACTAGCCGACTAGCGGCGATATCTGTAGTTATCATTCTCGATATTTCTATCCGCAGCGAGCGCCCCCAAGCGGGCAGGCATTAAACAGAGCACGCTGCCGCTCGCTGCGACAGAGTGATCGTAACCTCCAAGCAGAGCAGATCTACGTCGTCTAGCTTGCTTGCGTCAGCGGATCAGTATCAGCGAGTATCAGTTGAGAAACCCGACCTTGAAGACCCGAAACAGTCCCGATCAGTGCCCCGTCGGTGTGAAATAGCCCGACCCGTCCCATCTGCTGGCCTATGTGTATGCGCTGGGCCGCAGATCGTCATCAATCACTCGCCTTTACTACTCTCCCAAGTAGCTCAGAGAAACAGTGCTGAGTCGGTGGGACGCCTGCTCGCATTGCTCTTTGAGAGGTAGGATCGACTGTACGCCCATTTTCGAACCTGGGTGTATCAGCCGATAGCTTCGGACACACACAACGCTAGCGCAGGTCCACCACCTTTCACCCCCGGTCGGATTCTGCCACAAAGATAGTTTTGTTTGTTGTAATAGTGAAAACTAGACAACAGTAATCGGACTGAAATTGAGCAAATGGTAAATACGTATAAATGATGCCAAAAAATTGTTTTTATTGGTTGTTTTAGTTTATTTGATTGTAATTGAGGCTTTTCACACTGTTTAATTGCCAGATGTTTCATATTTGATAAATATCTAAAATGAAAAACACTTAATAAACGAGAAACCATTTTATTAAAAGAAGTTTTAAGATGGTCTATTGTAGACTAAATAATTTCGTTGATGTTGAACATTTGTAACTAAACTGAAACTTTGTACACATTTTGTTTTTGGCAATATTTGTAAGTGTATTTTTAATATTTGTTTAATTACAAAAATAATTAAAAAGCTTTATTTGCTCATATTTTTAAACTTTTTAATTAAGAGTTACAATCAATAGTTTTGCTATTATTTTTAAATGATTTTTTATTAACAGGACAACGACCAAATGTACCAATGTAGTTTGCTTGATTAATCATTTAAATATTTGGCAAGTTCTGACAATTTCCATTTTAGCTTTTAATTTTCGGCTGTTAAGTTTCAAATTGCTCAATTTTAGTTTTGCATTTTTAGACACAAACAAAAAATTTTTTAATAATTTAAAATTAAACGAACGTTTTTTAATTACATTGGTTTTAAAATATTGTAAAATTTTCAAATACTTTACTTGTTTGAATTTCACTCTGTTTGATGCTTTGTAAAAATTGATAAAGAATCTATTTAAAACCAAGGTCAGATAAATTCTATCATCATTTTTAACTGAATTGTACTTTTTGCTACTTATTCTTGTTTTGACATTTTTCAGGAAACCATTTAACTGTCATTAAAAAGGCTTTCAAAGCAAATTTTCTGGCAAATTGAGCGTTTTCTCAAGGTTGCCGCTGTTGATTCTGGCTGAACACCTAAAATTACACTTTTGCGAAGTACACACACGCTCGCACTTGGCTTCCAACAACATCTATTCCTTTCATTTCCGTCTCTTTTGTTATTTTGCATCTCTCCTTGTCACAATACCCGACTCAAGAATCGCGTTGATTCTAGCAACTTTGCAGCCTTTGCGGTAAATCCTCGTCATTCAAACAGACTGTTTGCAGTTTGCAACACTGTTTCTATTCTGCCGTCACTGTCAATCTTCCGAGTTGATCTTCTATTTGCCACATCGAGTTTATACTGTCTCTGTCGTTTTGTCTATTTGTCTGTCTGTTTGACTGTCTGCCGTCGGGTATCTAAATATAAGCCATGTCAGCAGTGTATCAGTAGTGCAATATTGTTTCACAGGGGTATTTCCTACTTTCTCCTTTCTCTTTTTGTTGTTGTTGTTGCAGTGACTTAACGTCATCTAATTAGATGCCACTTGTCATTCTCACTTTGGTCACATTGCTGAGTTACTTATTCCTCAAAAAGTGATGCTTCTGTTGATGTTATTCTTTTTGGTGAGCTGTACTATTCAAAGCTTCTAGAAATCTAAATTTAGCAATTTTCACTTTCTGGTGCAAAAGGCAGCCATTTATGGTAAAACCGAAGTTTTCCTGTCGGTCGGTGTGTGTGTGTGTGTTTACCAGTGACACACATGTGCGACAGTTTATGTTGGTTCCTCTGTGCAATGTGTTGACTGATTTGGAAATTCAAGTGCACTGTCGATTAATTTGCCTACGGGTGGCCTTTGAGATCCGTTACGATCGACGGCTTTTGTCAATACCAAATTGCGGAAATGTGGAGGTGCAGCATTGGAAGACAACTGTCGGCTCCCACATTTGCAATCATTTACGAGGGTGGAATTTGCGTAATGGAAAACAGTGTGCACATGCTTGTGTACAGTGCAGTCGAGTTTTCTCTCTTTCTACCGCCACTACAAACACTAGTCGATTTATCACCTTGGTCCAATTTTAGGTACTTTTGTAGGTAGGTTCAGGAGGTAGGTAGCTAAAGATCTGTTGTTGTTTTTTGGTGCAAATGTCAGTGCAAACGAGGGGGGCCGATTAGCATGCTCTAGCAGGCACCTGCATTTTTGGTGCAAGTTGGCGCCTGCCAGACTCGTAAACACTGTCAACACAGTTACCCACCTAACCGTCGGGTGACCATTAATAAAATCGGTGTTAGAAGTAAACCCCGTGCAGTTTTCTGTTGTTGTTGTTTTTGTTTTTGCGCTCAAATTAACTTTATTAGTTATTTTTGTTTTTGAACAATCCTACATTCTCTGATCTTGATGGAACACGGCATGTTTGCTCAGAAGTTTGTGTTTCGGTTGTATGTTGCGATGTTTATTGCTTCAGTTTTAAATATTTCTGCCGTTCACTTGTCAATATTTCTACTGGTTTTATTTTTAGTTTTTCAACTCAGCTGACGCCATCCGACTCAGCTGCACCTGCTCCAGTTTGTCGTTCAGGTCAGAGGGCAGGTTTTTAATGCTCTCAACTTGGAAAAGCACTTTTTGGCCCGAGATGAAATCCTTCTTGTAGTAGAGCACAGCCGATTGCTTTTCTCGCTCCCTAAAAGAATGAATTAAATGTTGTTGATTTACTTTGGATAGTATTTTTTTGTCAAATGTCCTGTTTGTGCCATTGACCGATTATCGACCACTAGTGATTGGCCACTCTAGGCAAACAAAACAACACTGTCAACTGACCAGACCGTCTTGTGACTGTTGCCCTCTTTCTGATCACACTCAAAGTGGAAGTACTCATGTTATCAGGCTAATGACTGACAAAACTAGCTTTCTTCTTACATTTCCTGACACTGACCTTCACTGTTGATTTATTGGACTGTCTCTTCCTGATGGCACTCACTGTCAAGATCATTTTGACATATTTGGCTCTCTTTTCATTACTCCCTATGCCTTATCGTGTCAGTGGGTGCCCAAACTTACTTTGAATTAATGTGGCTGAGAAAATTGAAGGTAATCGACTTGAGGGATATTTTGGCGCCCTCTTCTCCGTCTATCCAGTTGACAATCGCTTGACGCACCTGGCCCAGATCTTTAGGCACCTTCATCAGGTAGCTGTACTTGGTGTTGGCTTTAATCTTGCCGAGCTCATTCCTGTCGGTGATCAAAATCTTTGGGCCGTTTCGGAAACGACCAAAAGGAGTGATCTCCAGTGAACCGTTTACCGGAACGGCAATGTTGCCCGTTTCAACCTAGGCAAAAAGCTGTTTAAAACATAATTTGTTTTAAAACTTGAGTTCTTACTATGACTTGGATGGCAAACATAGTCCACGGAATCGTTGAAGTGGTGTCCAGGTAGTATTTGACCGGTTTGGTCCAGGTGGCCGGCGGCTCCTGTTCCTGCCACCAGCCGAACCAGTTGCTGAATGGCTTGCACTGCTCCGCATCGGAACAGGTGCCACAGTTTCCGGCGGCGTACTCCTCGTAGCTGGCGCAGGCAAAGGCCACCGCCTGAGCGTACGTCAGGTGACTTTCATTGAAGGCCACCAGTCGGGTGGCTCGTCGGTGGCTGCAGGCCATCGTGTCAGTCAGTCCGCCGACGACGCCATTCAGGAGGATGTTTGCCACTGCCTTGGTCTTCTCGCAGCCCGTCTGCTGGTGGCCGCCATTCGGGTAGAAGGAGTAGTGGCCAAGGGGCGTCAGCAAGCCAAAGTTGTCGCCCATCTCCTGACCGCCGTTAGTGTGAATGGTCAGCACCAGCTTGGCGTCATTTGGGTTCAGGCGGTGGGTGTCGTTGATGTCGCTGAATGAGGGACCAGCCGGATCGAGACCTGGAATGATGGAAGTATCACCGATTAGTCAAAGTATTTTTTTTCTGACTATCAGCACTTACCAATGATGTTGCGCAGCTTTCCACCCTCGCCTTGAAAGTGCTTTCCAACAAAGCCACTCGTTTGAGCGCCCAGACTGTGTCCCACCACGGTGAAGTCATTTGGCGTGAGATTATCATAAACCCTAATCAGCTGTCGAATGTGGCCGGCGACGACCGCGCCCACCATCTGCGTGTTGGCCACCGCCTTCGGGTACAGCGTCACCTGTGAGCCGTTGTGCCAGTCAACGGCAATGACATTGTGTCCACAGTTGGGCCCCTTCTCGTCACGCTGGTCGTCAAGGATAAAGTCCTTCAGGTCCTGTTGTTTATGTCGGCAAAGCAAATGTAGTGGTTAGAGAAGAAAAGATTGCAGTGTACGTGATGATGCAGCTGATGACGCAATTGCCATTTAGTTTATTGTGCTTTATTTTATTTTTATTTTCTATTTTTCAGCTCATTTTACAACTGCACCCCAGATGGGAAAACTAATTAGCTTGAAAAGCAAGCTTATGGTTCGCTGATGATATGCCGGTTCAGCCGATTAGTCCTCTGGGTTCATCCTTTGTGCCCTATGCTCACCAATACCAACAACTCTTTTTTGGTTTGACTTCTCAAAAAGTGAATGAACTTTGACAGTACAATGTTCTCTATTTGCTCCATTTTGTGCTGTGTACTGGAGTTGTAAGGAAACGTCTGCACTTTGCTATCTGGCTGACTGATTCTATCTCTGCTACTTCTTCCTGACTGCCTGTACTAAAAAGACTACTATTTGTTTGCATTTTAAAAGCTAATCTGATTACTCTTTTTTTCCACGTTTCACTTACCCCCATCCAGTTCATTTCTTCATACAGATCCAAGTAACCGTGAATTATGAAGATAGTTCGTTTCTCCTTGATGAAGGGTGATTTTTTTACGTACTCATCATCAGCGTCCCACTTGATCTCATACGGCCGATACTTATTCTTACAAGTGTACATAAAAAACTTGATGTTGATTTCCGATGGGTTCATGGGGTAAAAGCCACCGATAGACGCTGGAAGCTGGAAAGCCGCCGAGAGGGGAAAACGCGAAAAGTTGCCATAAATGCCGTATGATCGAGGAGCTGACCAGGAAAAGTTAAAAAATATTTTAAACTAAAAAGTAAATATCAAATCACCAAATGTCTAAAGTAAATCACACAGTTTGTTTGATCAACTATTTTCACACACCTCTGTCAATCATCAGACTAATCAGGCGTACAAGGTCGCACACCGATGGTACAAAACGACTTACCAGTTAAAAAGTTGCTTTTTCCCCAGCCAAAGACGTTAAATGAAGAGAGTGACGGCCAGCCGAATCCATTTGCTGGCTGGTGGCTCAACTGAAGAACGAAGAAGAGCAGGAGGTAGGAAAAAGTAAAGCGGCACGTGGTGGTTGCCTTCATTGCGAACACTGCTCAAAAAAGTCTCTGTGTTTTGTTTCAGTCGTCGATGTCAGGTGACGATTACAATGAAAGAGACAGCAAAAAAAGGAAGGAGATAGAAGAAAGAGTCCAGTTGGCAGCACAGATAAATTGACGAGCGATCCAAACCACAGCGAAAATGATGAGTTACTCGGCTCACTGCCAATGTTGGCATTGAATTGAAATGAACATCGACGACAGGCCAATATAAACTAAGGCATCGGCAATTTGTGGCCAGACCTTTAACGACACTGCAGGTAAGGGCTCGGTGCTCATCAATTAGATGCGCCCAATTGGCACTTGGCACTGGTACCACTCTTTTTTCTCTCTCTTACTTTTTCTAACTCTTACTCCACTCGAGGCTGCTGCGTAATTTTTGCGGTGCTAATGAAATGTGATTAAAATATTCATAGCTGACTGCAATCAGACGGTGGGTAAAATGTGTAACTGAAGGGGGGGGGGCGAGGGTGTAATGGCAGTGAATATAAAAGTCTGATGACGATTGATGACTGAGCTGATGAAAGGTGTCGCACTTTGACAATTAGAGCCAGTGTACCAGTTGTCCACTGTTGTGCGTCTGCTGTACACTGGTACTTGCTAGTGATTCCCTTTCTTTCCCCCTTTGATTTTGTGCTATTGTGCCTGTGCTTTCAATTGGTCCATTTAGGCCAAGTAGATGTGCACATCTGTGCTAGCTGAAGTTTAAAATAAGTGCTTTGTTGTTCTCCCGTCTCTTTTAGATTTTTTCTGAAATTTGTAATCGCCTATCGGCGGATGCTGTGTCTACTGCTGCGGTTGGACGCGTTCTTTCTATGTCACAACAACTGGTTTTAAAGGACTAATTGCTAACCAAAAATATATTCATTTGTGACGTAACAATTTTAATTTTTAATATCACTCCTAATACCAAGCAGTGCAAACGCTGTGCCAGAAGTATAAATGTCATTATTATTAGCAAAGACTGAAAATGAAGCGGATTTAAGCAGGCAAGTGTTTAGAAATTTTTTTCTTTTTTTCTTTGCCCTGATCATACCCTTTTAAGTTGGAAAAGAAAGCACTTGGCATGTCAGCGCACTACAGTGCACTTGTAAAATAAAAAAATCGGACGTGATTGGAAGGAAGTTTAGCAATTTAGCAAGAATCGACCAGAGAGTCTGCAGAATCTGTGTTCGTGCGCCCCCGTCTGAATTGTTATTCCTTTTTCAGTATTTTGTTAAGAACAGCATTTTTTGCTGTTGCTTTTGTGTGTGTGCCTTTAAAACAATCCTTTTACCGCTAACACCATCATTGAAAATTAAACGAGACAAAGTTTTGCCTGCAGAGAGTGCTCTGTTGCTGCCCCCGCACCAGCAGGCGGTGCTGATGTGCCTCAATGGTGCACTGGCGCAATGTCGATGAGCTTTGAATCAGAACACACTCATATAATATCATATTGAACTGCATGCCTCCCGCGCAGTGAAAATGTCAACCACTTTGAAATAACTAAAAAAACTTTTGTAAAATAACTGGCAAATGACTGCCTGCTAGGCAACAACACTGCCTCGATGTCTGGGTGCCTTTTTATTCTTTTCCCTGTCACAGCAGTTTGGACGGACTAGCAGTAAATCTAGCAAGCCAACACACCTACACACACAAAAAAAACATCGTCACTAAATCGAATCTAGACTCGGTAGACTAGATTCGATTTGCCGGTGAATTATTCCCAATGCAAATGAGTTTCCAGAACGTTGGGTAGCTTATGGTTGGTGCAGTTTTTTCTTGTGTTTTTGCCTAAACATTCAAAATATTTAAATGAGTGTTTTTATTTTTTAGTGCAAAAGTTAACAGTTTTTTAGTTTGATTTTGCTCTCCAAATTGGATTGCTATTTTACGTATGTCAATTCATTTCTGTCCGTTTGTTGATCGACAAATTAGTGTGAAATGGCTGATTGCAGAAGCAAACGGTGAAAGTTTGGTTTTTGTGTTTCTATGGTATTTGTTTGTTTGCCTTGTTAGTTCACCGTAATGGTAATTATGCAAGTGGGCTAGAAATGAGAAACGAAAATTGCCAATTGTTTCCAATTATCTAAAAGATGGTATTCTGCCTGCTTTTTTTAAGTCCAAGTTCATGACAACTTTGGTACATTCTTGTCTGCTCTGATCTAATTAATCGATTTCATTTTCCTTTGTTTTTCTATTTCACTTCCTAATGAGCGTATATTTAGATGCGCACTCTGACTAATTCAATTGCCCGGTGATGCGACTATTGCGAATCTCTAACTTAGCCACCACAATCTGAGGCTTTCTGCTGAGACGATTGCAACAAAAAAATCCTTGTTTGTCAACCAAAAAAAGAAGTTGTTATTTCTAGTAGTTGAACAGTATTTTATTTTTTAATATTTCTATAAATGTCACACTTTTTAACGACTGCAACACTTTGATTTTAAAAAAATTTTCAACTAAAGTTTACTGGCTGAAAAAATGTAAAGTGGTCTAGTTAAACTTTTGTTCAATTCTATTAGTTCTGATGTTGCTCAATGGGTAAGTTGTTTATCTAGATTTTTTATCTATTGATTTGTGTGAAATAAAACGTTAAAGCAACATAAAGTTCAATGACTGCTCAAAAAATAAAATATTTACTTTTAAATTCAGAGGCACTTTCTACAGATTAGGCTGCAAAGCACACATTTTGCAGTGCTCATGCTTTTTCTTGCTTTTCTATCAACAAATGCAAAAAAGTGTGTAGGCGGAAAGTTGTCTGAAAATGCACTTTAAAAGCAGCCGTTCTAGATTCAATGTGGTCAGGGGCATCATTTTTGAGCGTTTTCACTTTCCGGCTAACTGCTGTTTTTCTGGTGCACTGCTTTATCTAGAGCCCACGCACGTCGTCAGACGTTTTTTGGTGGTTGTTATCTTGTTTTGGTGGTAATTTATTAATTAGGAAAAATAATGTAACATTATATGCTCTTTTTAAGCAAAAACATAATTCTCTTGAGAGATTAGGATTTCCAGGGTCAACATCTGACTTTCGAAGATTCTGTCGCTGGAATTTTGCTTGATTGAGCAGTTTGTTTTTGATTAGTCATAGTGTTTTAAAAGTTTTTTAATTTTTAATCAAATACAATTGTTTTAATTTTTTGAAAGTAGCAACTTTAACAATCATATTCACTGACAATTAGTTAGTTTTCACAACTCAGAATGAAAACTTTGCATCGTTGTAACTGAACTGCAGTTTGACTAGAATTTTCTGGTCAGAGTTTCTTGTAGTTGGGAATTTAGTACAATTGTGCAAGGTCAAAATCATATCACGCATATTTTAGCTGCAGCAAGTTTGCAGTCATTCGTGCCACTGACCAACAACGATTAGCTCAAATCAAGCTGCAGTTTCTCAGTGCACTGCAATTAGTTTTGAGACATAACCCTCGTACATGCTCTACAGCTAGGGCATTGCTAAGCTGCAGCCTTCTATTCTACTACTTTGGTTGTGACACAGCAATCACTAGCAAGCTGCTTCATTTAGAAGAATTATCGTGTGTGTGCACGATTTGGCCACTTGCAGTAATAATCGATATGGCGCCGTCAGACGCTACAATGATCGCTAAATCTGTGGTGCTCTTTTTCTATTATTTTTTTGTTGTTAATTTTTTTCTGTAGTAATCCAAATTAGTTGGCTAGAACGACTATTTTACCACTGATTCTGACCGCTTAAATGCTTGCCAACAAGATTTTCTCAAATTATTGGCACTTTGTTCCAACAACTACAGTTTGACTTTCACATTGAATACGACATATGCACACTGTGACCGATTTTCTCCATCATCGAAGAGTTCATCGGGTGAGACTATGCAAACTCATGTGACTTTTTCACCAGTTCACTTACCCATGAATGCCAACGCGTGGGCACTGTTTAGCCTGTTCTGCTGCTTATTAATATTCCAATTAGATTACTGGTGCAAATGTTGGTTTGTTCGCTCGCGTTTTACTGTGGGTGTATAGATCATTTCTGGCCATCGTTTTCTTCTGCTGTACAGCGTGCTAATCTGCAGAATATAATTTGATTTGTGTGCACTACTAACACCAACACTGTGTGCGCCTGATCGTGCCTGAGCATCTCTGGAGCATTGTGAAAACTATCTCGATCAGTCGCTCAATAGGCCACTGACCGTCTGCACTGACCTGTGTGCTGGCTTAACAGCACAACGGCTTTTATCAATGCCACATTTTCTTTTTCTGTTTCTGAAGTCTTCTTCTAACTTTTCTTTTCTCTCCCTCTTGGTCACGACACATTGGCGACGTCTACGGCGACGGTTGCAATGTCCAACTGAGCGAGTGACCAGTTAAGGCGATGTAATTAAAAAAGGGAAAAATTTTGCGCTGCACTTGTGATTGCTGAAGCTGCTGCGTTTGATGAAGCTGCAGTGATGCCGATGCTCGATTATCCACTGGCATACTTGCGATTATTCCTTTTCTTGTGAAGATTGAGTTCAACGAAGCGTCACTAATACTTTTGCCCTTGAAAGCTTTACATGTGATTTATGAATGCATCAGTCGTCTGAAGGAGTGCAACATTGCAGTGCATCAACATCAGCAACAGCAATGGTTAAATGAGTTTGCAATTAATTGCCTATATAACGTCCACAAATTGAAGGCAACGATGGTGATGGTAGTGCTGGTGGTACTGGTGGGTATTGCTGGCAGTAGTTAAGAAAAGTTGCTAAAGTTTTATAATCTGCTATTTTTCCTGTCCACTGTTGTCCTAGTGTCGGGTGTTTAGTGCACCAGTAACACCACTTTTGATTGTGGCCTAATGACTGCTTATGCACTGTGTAGTGTACGGTGAAAGGCAGCGCTCGACTCACAGTCGGTGGCGGGTTTACAGTGGACAATGACAAAGTCGACAAGACCATATCTTTCCATTTGCACTAAGCCTTGAGCTCACACTCACTCGCCCAGTACAACTCACGGAATTTCGCCTGTTTTGTTTGACACGAAAAAGAAAGCAGAAGTCGAATTCTCCACTGTGTTAACTTGTAAAGAATTTTCACGACAGTTCATTGAATCAGAGCGACTTTGTTGTTTTTGGCAAAAAAATTGTCGTTTTGATAAGAAGAAAGAGCGCTGGCTGTTGTAGTAATGTGTAGTGCACTTAAGGCTTATTGTCCGCTTGGGAGATGGCGGTTCGCTTCCTATTTAGCTGAAACTACTTGTATTCTTAGTACTGAACTCGTTTCTGAAGTCTAGGCCGTGCATCTCATTAATGAGTTTGTAATTGCCATTTTTCCGACACAGTCTTGCGGCTCATTTCCGATGTCAAACAGCACTCACTTGAAAGCAAAGATCAGGGTTGTTAAACTTTTCAAGTTTGCAAATGTGAAGATTGATTTTTAGCGCCAGATGAAACAGTAACTTAATTTGCAAAGCACGTGTGCTGGTTTTTTCAAAAATGATGTTATTTAAAAATTTTTTAACCAAAAAACAAAGAAGTTTGGTTTACTTTTTAGGAAATCAGACTTGCTTTTTTCCAGTGTCAAACTAGTTGAACAAAAAATAAGATTTGCAATTTTACACTGTCATTTTTGTCCAAACAAAAGCAAAAGTTGAGCACTTCAACCTAAAAAGTTGAAAATCACAAGTTTTTTAAATTGAAAACAGATTGTTCAAATGTTCCTTTACATTTTTTTAGTTTGTATCCTATTGATTTTTATTATTTGTAGACTAATTTTATTTTTTTGTTTCAGATTTCAGTTTCATTTTTGCCTTTTTGTTCAATTGCCTATTTTATATTTTTTTAATTGTCACTTTACTCAGGCTTTTTAAATGAGAGTCCACTGTTTTGTCAATCTCGTCGTTGACTTTTTTGCACTGATGAGGCAACTGCTGTTGAAAATTGCCTAGCAAAACTTTGGGACTTCCTATTACAAACAAATCATTGTTGTCATTTGTAGGACTGTAGAAAATTCTAGTATTGCCTGTTGAGCTTAATAAACAGGCCATATCCGTAAACTAAAGAAGACTAAATTATGTGATGTGCAAATATTTTTTTTATTAATCGATATTTTTTATTATTGTTATTGGGTGTATTTCACTATTTTTGCCGCACTCTTTGCTTTGACTGAAAACAGCTGAACGCTGCTCTACTTTTCTTTTTTCATAGTGTGGTCTGCAGTCATTGTCCATTTTCAGGCACACGCACACGCCGCGACTTACCACATTCCATCGGTAATTTAATTACACTCACTTAATTTAGATTTGATCATTACTTGATGCTCAATATTCTTTAGAAGTTGCTGTTGTTGTTATTGTTGATCATAATGCTATTAGATTGAAACTCGGCAATCGTTGAAAATGATTATGTGTTCAAAAGAAAGCCTCATCTTTTACATGATTTTGCTTATGTAAGTGTTGTATAGAATTTCATGTAGAAATAATAGCCAAGCTCAAGTATCAGCGAGCCATGTCGCTAAGTAAATCGATTAATTAGTGCTGCGATTTAGCTTTGACTGCTATTGTTAGTGCTCTTGCATCTAAGTGACTGCATTCAATGGCGACCAGACATGAGCTGAACCGGTTGGCTGCCGTCAAACAGTGGAAAGCCGTCGGGCCATCAATTACCAATTAGGTGCTTTCCACTGATGCTGATGGTCGGCTGCTGCCGCTGCTGCTGCTGTTTCTGCTGATTTATCGAGCCTTGATGCCATTGACCAATGTGCCGTGTAATTCACTACTCGCACCCCTTCCTCACGCACACTGTAGTCCTCTTTTCAGTTCTCGCTATCAGTGGCGGTCATCTTCTGTGTTGTGAATGCCGCTACTGCGGCACTGATCTTACGGTGCTAACTTGCTCCTGCTCATTCCACCCTCATTTCCTTGCTTTTAAAATCGGCATTTCTTTTTCTATCTGCCCCATCGCTCCCTATCACCGGGTCATCTTCTTTTTCTTTTTTCCTTTTCAGTTCTCTGCACTAGCTTATCTTGTCACACTCCGAGAGAGCTTGTAAGGCAGATTGCCCTTGAGATTCCAAACTGTTTTGTGGTCGTTCTACCCACTGAAACTGTGCAACTGTGCAACTTTTTTGCTGTTTTGTTTCACTGTTTGAGCTGCACCCGATTGTTCCCTGCTGCGTCCTCAGCAGCACTACTGCACCACCTCGGCTACGATTACCAGTTTGCAACTGATGTTCAGAAATTGTCGTAGTCTTCTCTCTTTCTCTCTTCTTTTTTCAGTCTCGGGTAGTCTTCGTATTGTGGAAGACGCATGTGCTCTTCCTTCGCAGCAACGGTAAAAGAGAGAAAAACCGAAAGAGAGCAGCTCTGGTTGCGACCAAAGCACCGACCGACCGACAGAGCACACACGTGCCACCGACACTACCGACGGCACACGTTGACTTGATGCGTTCGAGGCAACACACACCACCACCGACACCATTCGCACATTTCCCACACACTATGTTCCTTTTGCTGCTGCGACAGTAACCGTGATATTTTTAATGTCGTCATTTTCTGTTTGCAGCCATTTATTTTTCTGCTGACCGTCGACCAAACAGCCCATCGTTTGTGGACATTGACCGAATTTTTTTGTTGACTTGATGTTTTTTCGTGGCTTTATAAAACTACAAAAGCTACTGACCAACTATCTCTCATCACTATAGAAATTACCGTTTTTGTTGTTGTTCACTTTGAATTATTTCTGCGATTGCTACTACATTTACTGTTATTCTTTTGAGTTTTAGGGAAACTGAAACGAAAATCTCATAATTAGAAATTGCTAAAGTTATTATCTGAATTGATCGAATTTTCCGCATCGAAAAGAAGCTTCTCAATCATTCTCTCCTTGTCTGCATATTCTCGTCGCGTTTTCATCAAATAGTTTCCCGCTGTTACCTTTCCTAAAGACTTTTCGAGTCGACCTGAAGTATGCTGCTCATGCCACCGCCTCTGCTGATCCCATTTTAGTATACTCCGCATAATGACACTGACTGCACCATTTCTACACCAGGCAAACAGGTATGTTGTCTACTATTATTTCAGCAGTCACACTTTATTGTTTTAGTCGCCTACGTTTGTCTGTCTGGTCAATTGCATTACCGTCTTTTGTTGCATACCAAGACAGGTGCCAGGCGTCAGTGCTCATTACGATCAGGCAAAGTGCACACTTTTCCAGCAACAGAGTAGGGCACCCGGGTAATGGCATTTACTAGAAAGATGCAAAACAGGTTCATGTGGGGCAAGAAAAGGACAGAATTTCTGGACTTGACACACTGTTTGGCATATAAACTTTGGAGCATGATTGTTTTGCTCCCCCTAACTGCTGTTGCCAGAATGTAGAAAAGTTTCCATTGAAAGCCATTTTTCATTTTAAAGTGACAGAATAAAAACAAACTGCTGCTGCACAGGTGTGTACGTCGGTTACCAGAGGCAGCATCAAACAGGTAAACAGAATGCTCTTGAAGTTAGAGGGTTTCTAATTAGTGCTACTGCTTTAGTGTGTTTTTTCTTCTCTTGTTGTTGCTTTTTGTTTTCTCCGAGAGCAGTATATCACCCAAAACACCCGCGCACTTTGTCGTCCCGGTGTTCAGCAATCACTCCAGTGTTCACCCTGTTCACTTGTAGTTCAAGTGGTGATTGCTTGCACTTGTTTACCTCGTCACCAGTGTTCCTCTCCCGTGCACTGCAGTCACTGTTGTCAGTCACCTCCTGCATCGTTTTCACTGCCGCCCTAATAGCCTAATTGGCACTACCCGTGATTTATGCCATCTTCCGAGAGTGAGTAAATGAGCGAGAGAGTGAAGTGCGGTACTTTTCCACTGCACTGGCACATCACACACTTTGATGAGTTTACAAAGCCCCTCGTTTTCTTCTTCTTCTTTTTTCTCTGTTTGAAGTCGGTACAGTCGCATACAATTTCACATTAGTAGCTTGTTTTTCATTTCATTTCATTTCACTGCAACCACTTCACACAATGACGAGTGTCTGCCGGCGTGTGTGTGTTTACTCCATTTTTTATCTTTTCATTTGCCTTTGCGATTTTGTTTTTGTGCCTGTTCCAAGAAAGTTGGTGTGCCATTGACCGCCAAGCTTTTCTTTGTGTGCGCGCCTTCTATTGTTCAGGTATTTATTTTTGCTTTTTTCTTTTGGTAAGCCACACTTGCTTTTTTGCACTTCTTGGAAGGACCTTTGCAGCGATATCGACGCGTAACCTGAGCCTTTAATGATTTTTTGCCATCTTAAGATTCTACTGCAAAGAAAAGGCAAAGAAAAGTAGTCTTCTCCTCTGCTACCAGACTGAGCTGCCACATTTACACCACTAAATAATAATAAAACATTAGCAGCTTTCTCAGCGTTTGCAACTGCCGCTGTTGCTGGAAAATTAATTTGGCTGCTGCACTTGAAACTGAGCAAAATAATATCGATCGATGGATGGCACTTCTTTTAGCCGGAGACACATTTTTCACCGACACACACACAGAGACACGGACCTGAGCTTGGTTGGTTTTATGAAGAAGTGGAGGGGAAATAGTGGAAGGGGGGGGAGTGATTTTGTCTGGGAAACGACTGAGAAAATAAGGGCGCTCTGCCGAATTGGTTAGTTGCCAAAGCAGTGCAAATTAGCGGCAGCACACAGACACAGAAAAAGGACTCTATTTTTCATCCAATTTTTTCTATTCAGTCTTTTTGGAAAAAGACTCCCTTTTCCCTTTCTCTTCGTTCATTTGCCATACGTTGTCTCCGATGTCTTTGGTTACTGCTACTGCTGCGACTGCTGTTACTGCTACTTTTTGTCCAGTTCATTCTCCGTTTGTGCCCTTCTCGGAATGTACCCTGTATCACTCAACTCACTGGGTAGTTCTCCATTTTTTTCTGCTGAAAAATGCATGACCCGTTCAGTTTCTCTTTTCTTTTGGCCATTTTAAAGCAGCAGCACTGCAGGCCAAGATCGGACCAGTTGTCGTGAATGTCAGTTAAATATTTGTTGTCACTGGCGCCTCTCTCTTTCTCTTTCTTCGGCGATGTCGTCTTCAAATTGTTTCCGTTTGATCGGCGTTCAGCATACACACACACTCGCCATCAGTGCTCCCGTTTTGACGGCTTTTTTCCCTTCACTTTAGTTTTGTTTCTTCACCCCAATATTATTCTTATCACTGCACTCTTTGCTAACGTATTGCAGACAAGCAGCAACAGCATCATCAGAAGGGGCAGTGCATCTCCTTCTGTGCTCTCTGCCAATCGGGGGTTGTCGACGTGGCGCGTGCCGCCGTTGTCCTTTGAGTTGTTGCACTTGCCGCTCAAATTAAATTGTATCACTTTGTTTCAGTGCAAACACACACACAAACGGTTTTTTCTTTTTCAACTCTCTACTTGAGTTGCTTAGAATCACTCATATCTTTTCCTTTTTTTCTCCTCTTGTTGACGACCATTTTAGAACAATTTTCGGCACTGCCAATTGCGGAAAGTTGTCCACCAGTTGTGTCTACATGATCGGATTCTTAGTGACTGTTTGACTGCTGTTGCATTTTTTAGCCCAAGTGCAAGTGTGTGTGTGTACATTTTGTGCGTTTGAGTGCACGTTACGTGTCTGATGACAGACACACACACACACGTTGTCTCGGAAAAGAACCAAGCGAAAGAGCCGGCGGATTTGTTCTTACTGCCTGTCCGTGATTGCCTGCACTGTAGTGTAATCGCGTCTGCTGCTGGTGCTTATGATGTGACGGCACTCTTTTTGCCACCTCTCGCTGCCTTTTTTTCAGTCGTTCTTCCTCCTCGTCGTCGTCCTTGTCCTTGTCGGTAGTGTCGCTCCCTTTTTCCCTCTTCTTCCCAATCACAGCAAATCAGGCAGAGTGATGTGTGTTTGGTTTTGGTGAATTTGAGGAGAAACTGAAGCTTTGCCTTTTCTCTGTGTGTGTTTGTCTACATGTAATCGCAGTCGATGTGATCACGTCGCCTCTGCGCCATGTTCTGTGCCCGCATCAACAGTAGCAGAAGAAGCGAAAGTACCACCACCACCACCACCACCACCCCCTCTTTAGTTTGCTCTCTCTTCTCTTTGTTGACTGTAGCTGTCGATCAGACTGGCTGTCGATTGGTGGTGGTGATGATGGTGGTGGTGCTTTTCGCTGAATTCACCGCTCCATTTGCACTTCTTGTCAATGAACTCTACTTCTCTGCCTCACTCACACTGAAGTCGATGAATGCTAACGACGACAACGAGGAGACGAAAACTATGACTACTAATACAACAACTTTTACCAGCGAGTTTCTAAATTGCAGTGCAGAGCAGTGCGCAGCAACCATTCGCCGATGATGAGGCACTGAAAAATTTGCGGTTCTCAACTGCTGAAACTAGACTGGCTCCTTGCAGTGCACAGTGTGAGAGTTGTATGGTGCACTAATCAGCAACAACGACGGCAGCAATAGTTATCATCTTGTTCAATTTCACTTAAATTGCTGTACACACGAACAAACACACTCGCAACACTAATCTGTGTGTGTCTGGCCACCAGTTTTATAATTCGATTGTGATGAGGCTCGTTAATTGGCCTGCCTGCCTCTTTTCTTGTTCCCTCTTGCTGGTCATTGCCACCATCACTGTTTGGTGAAAGTACTTTCCCCATTCTTCCCTTTTGGAGTGCCCACTGATGCTGTTGTTGTTGTGCCATTTTGGAATTTTTCAAACCCACTCAGAGAGTGGCGGCATTCTATTCTCTGGTGTCTGGGAAATGAAGCTGCTGAGGCTCCCCTAACTGAAGGTGTTTGCCGTTTCTCTTCCTCACTTACTCATTCTTCCGCTCTGGGCAGACCAATGACCAGCAGCAGCAAGGCTTCTAAATTTCCCTTCAGTGCTTTTCGGTGCTTTCTCATTCATTTTCCGCTTAATTTACTCAGCAATGAGCATTCTGGCCACACTGCTGCTGCTGCTGCTGGTGCCGCTGCTGGTGAGCAGACAAGAAAGTGATCGCTCGCAAGCTGACTTCTCGCGTCGGGTAATTGTCTTGTCTGCTGTTGTGCCTTCTCCTTAGGACGCGGGAATCGTTTGCCAAATATTTGCACACGAGCTGTCGACCGAGGCTACTGGTGATGAACTGGCTGTCGGAATATTTTTTTTGCCAAGAATCAGCCGGCTTTTATGTAAAGCGAACTGGCGCGTGTGTTGAATTGCCCATGAAATCACCAAAATAAAGGCGCCGGTCTTGTGTTGACTTTTATTGTTTTTTAATTTCTGTTTTTCTCACATTTTTTTACTAAAGTTTAATGACACGAGTTTTAAAAGTTTCCGCCATTGTTCACCCCCTTTCATGGTATTCAACCTTTTCTGTTTCAGAGTCAGTTGGCCATTTTTCTTTACCAAAACTCCTTTTTTCTTTTTTACTTGAGCATTAACTGTTTGCTCTACTGACTGAATTTCTCTAGCATCCGTTTTTCTGAGAAACTTGCATATGCAGTGCAAATGTGTGTTCAGTCAATCAGGCAATAACCACAACAGCGTTCACTGATAGCATCTCACTGCCAATGTATTATTGATTTCGGCATACTTGACTGCCTGTTTTTCACCTTACCTCCCCCTAATGGCGCCCCCATCTTGTTTACGCCACCAAAAGAGCCCTTCTCTCTTTCTATCTCTCTTGAGAATACTGAACGTCTCTGCTATTTGTCTCTTTTAGTGCAACTTGGTAATATGCTCATAACTTCGATTAGCATAGCTATGCAATTCATTTTATCCGGCAAATAGGGAAAAACTGTTGTTTTCAGGTAGTTCTTAGATGAGGCGTCTGGTAAACAAGTTTTTTTTCTGTTTTTTGCTTGCTCCCCACTGTTGAGAGCCAAACAGCAGTCGGTAGTTTTTTGGCAAATTGTGCTGTTGATATTTTTTTGTTTTTTGGTTCACTTTTCACTAACTTGTTTTTTTCTTTTTTTGGTACGTTCCAGGAATCGATTTGAATGACGCCGATAGATAGATGTAGTGTAATAGTGAAACCGATATTGTCTGCCTTGCCCCGTCTGCTTTTTTCCGGCACACAATAGAAGATTCTTTGTTGTGTTGGTGCTGTTGTATTCCCTGGCAGTGAAACAGCGCCAAATAGCAATACTGGTAAATCACAATTTGCGCACGTTAATTATTTATAGATTCGGCTATTCAATTCAATTAACTTGCCTAATGTGCGGCTTGGCATTTAGCCTGCCTGCCTGCCTGCAGTGTACTCATCCCTAAAAGGTTAATGTTTGCCCAACGCCGTCTCGGGTGGCAGTTGCCGGTGGTGGTGTTGCCGGTTCTGGCTGGCAGTGCCGCTGTTGCAAATGCTGATAAATGTGTTTGTGCAAAAAATGGGCGCTGTTTTAAACTGATTAAAAAAGTGCATCGAGTTGACGATTCTGCTGCACTGCCTGGTTTGCATGTGTGCAGTTGACAGTCGTGGTGACGGTGGTACTGGTGGTGCAAACAATCATTACACAACCACTTTCCTGGTGTGCACCAGGAAAACCAGGCAAGTGTTGTCGGTTCCTCTGTGTGTCACGGTCACAGCAGAAGCAGCAGCAACTGTGGCAGTAGTTTGGCAGATCCGATGATCATCATAATGTCAGCAACGAAAATCAGCATGCACACACAGCTGTGCTGCATTATTGGTAGTGCCAACTTGGTAATTCAACCGGATGTCCGCTTCTCATAGGCCCGCCTGAACCAGCACTGGCAATGAGAGGGTGTCTGCTTGCTCACTGCAAATTTCTGGAACACTTTACTGCTTGAGCAGACACACACACACAACGATAAAGATAAAAACAAACAGATGCACACTTCCTTGTTAAATTTGGGTCACAATGAGTACACTGTGTAGCAGTCATCTGACAGGACATCTGTAGAAGATGCAGCGCTGCATGCTTCAATTGCAGTAGGCGGGTTAAAATTCAGTTTGCTTTGTCACACATTCAAAGTCGCTTTCTTTCCAGTTGAGTTCAAGTCGATTCATCAAATTAAAGCTTTCTATGTCTTTCAATGCGTGTGTATGTGAAAATTGCAACTTGTTCTCTTTTTCTGCGAATTGCACTTACTGATTTGCCAGCACTTGGTCAGTCTTGCAGATGGTAATTGGTGCTAGAAATAGTGTCTTTTTTGACAATGAATCAATAATACATGACAGTGAAGTGTGCTGCTTTGTTGGGCATTCAATTGAAACTGTGAAGGTTTGAGTTTGACACACACTCAAATAGATAGCAAGCGAAAACAAAAGGAGGAAGCCGAGAACTGCTCCAAAAACTTTAAACAGGGTCGAGTTTCGGACGGCGTCAAGTATAAGCGGCTTTAGACGGAAAGTAAATTGGGAAGGACTGCGCGGGCTTTATTTTAATTTAATTCGTCCAAGAATTTAATATTTCTTCCAGTTCTTTCAGAGGTCTACTACGACTATGTTGTTGTTGCCCGTTTCTGCATTAGCAAGTAGCATGTACCCACACTCTACACTTTTGTAGCACTCTTCATTTCATTCTCTTATTTTCTTTTTCTTTGTACACAGTTGTTTCATTTTGGAAAAATTAGCAAATGTGACTGTCTCTGTATGTGAGTGTGTGTACATTAGCAGCAGCAACATTATTGTTCCCCATCCTTTACTTTACAGCTTTCCCCTCCATGTACTATCTTTCTTTGCTTTGACAAACAAACTCATCTTCACACTGTTTACCGCTCAGCTCTGCTGGTTTTTTCCGTTGTGCTGTTGATTGTACCGACTTGATTACTGCGTGCTTTTTAAACATCGAAAGTGCCACAATGTCACAGCAAAATTTAAACTACAAAAAGTACTTTTAGTCACACACACTTTATATATTATACATTCTCCATACGCATCGACTGACGGAAATGAACGCAAAATAGAAATGACAACGTTTTTAAAATTTCAAAACCTTTATAAAACTGTTTTTCCATTTTTATTTCTCATTGAAGGTTCCAGTGTCAATGCAGGAACTGATGCTTATTTCCACTCTACTGCGCCCTAGCGATTCGCAGCTCCTGACACATTCTGTCTAATGGAATGTAACCGCAACCATCACAGCATTGCATAGTTTCATTCACGTGGCAAACTTCAGGAAAAGAAAAGTATGTTTGTGTACTAGACAGCAATTGGAGTAGTTCCCAAAACACAAAAAAAATTCCACTTGGCCATTCGGTGCATTGTTTTTCAGAGCACAGTTTTTGCACTGTATTCTTTAATTGCTTATCCCGCTGCATTTAATCCTGTCTGTTTGTAGGCTTGTTTTCATTTTCTCCCCTCTTTGCCGTTTGTTGCCCTCAAAGTCGGCGAGTTTGTTTGTACAAAATAGAAATGGTGTCCCTTGCCGCAAGCCTCTTTGTCCACTCTTTTTCTTTTTTTTTCATTTTTTTCATCTTCCGTTTCCATTGAGCCCTACTCTTTTTCCCTTTTTAGCCACAAGCAGAGTCGTTGACTTGGCCTGTGTGCTGTGCCGTGAAAAGCAATTTTTGCTGCTGTGTTGTTCTCAACATCACTCTCTGTCTCGGCTTTATGTATCCAGTATTTATACAGAAGTGCAAGTACACACACTCACAGTGTATACTTTTTTCCTTTGACAGTTTCGTTTTTCCTTTTTCACTAAAAACTAGATGCACAGTAGAGTGACTGTTGCGGTTATTAAACGGATTTTAAAAGTTCCCGATTAGCACCAGTAAGTTGAGATCGAAGTTTCCAATTGATTGACTGACTGACTGCTCTTTCTGATGCTACTGCTGCAGTTCACTGCTAGGTCACTGCTCGGGCGTTCTTCGTTTTTCGCTCAGTTTTTTGACTGTGGCGTTGAGGGCACAATTAAATTTGAATTTAAATTAACTGTTTGCTTGTCAGTGCACTACTCGCTGTTCCCGGTTTCTTTTTTGCCAACTGCTATTGGTTGCCCGCACTGTTTTGGTTCTTTCACTGTTGATTTGTTTTTCTTCTTTACTCCTTCTGCAGGCTCTGTGATCTCATCACCGCGGCCAGTGACTGTTGTGGCCCACGATGCTATTGGCAGTATCGGCAGTTGTACTCTGCCCAATGTGAATGAAACTTGTGTGGCTGTGTTCCTTTCTAGTCGAGCCAATTCAACTGAACCAATGCTCTTTCACTGAACCATTGCTCTCTTGAAGAAAGAGGGAGGAAAAAAGAAAAGTGTGAACCCATTCGGGATTCTGTTGTTTTTCGGGAAATGCTGCTGCTGTTGTCGATGCTGTCGATGGCGACTACTTCAGCGAAAAAAGGCATGCAAATAATTTGAACACTAGAGAATTAAGAACAGATGCAACAACAACAGGGGAAAGTTGCACTGGGACGCTGACTGAGAGATCACTTAGGTTGTTGACTTGATTATATGCCGATGACTTTTTTCCTTTTTGGTGATGCTGATGATGGGGATCACTATAAGCAAAAGAAAAAAAAGCTTCATCATCTTCTCATTAGCTAATAAGTTGTGTGTTTGTGTTCTTTGACCATACTAAGCAAGTTATTGACAAAGTCAAAGTGACGATTGTTGTTTTAATTTTTTTAAAAGGCGGTGTTGTTATTGCTAATTTTTTCTGAGTAATAAATCGGCACGAGTTTCGTGAACTTCAATGCACTTGAAATAAATTTGATTTTAAAGTACTTGTGCACTTCTTTTACATAGAATTTAAACTTGTATTCAACTTATACTCCACTTTCAGTTTAATTATCGTTCAGTCAGTTTTATTTTTTTGCAACTTTTCTTTTCTTGGTAATTGGCGCAATTTATGCAAAACCAAATTATTCTTTGAAATAAAGAAAAAGGGTTTTCAATTTACGGTATCATTGAACAATACAATTTGAGCAATTGACTTTTCTCTGTAGCTTGCAACAGCCTCTCCATTCAGTGAAACTACTTTTCAAGAAAACGAACCCAGCTGAAGTTTGTCTTTCACTTGAAGTTGCTTTACGGACTTCTGTAATACTACTGTTATTACAGTAATATAGTAGGGGTGTCTTCTAGTCACACATCCTATCTTTTGCCTCTGAAAAGCACATTTTGCAAAATTTTCTCTATGATCGCATATTTTCCAATTTACCCTGTCAGCAATTTTCCAATCGAATTTTCGCTCTCTTTATTCTTCTCGATTGCCATAAGGCGACTCAGATTGAGTGTAGTATCAGCGACTGCACCTTGTTTCAGGCAGTGTTTCTAGTACATCTTCTTCTTCTGTGCTTCAATTAGCTGACAGCATCATCATCTCAACTGAGCTTGACTCTCCAACACTCAGCCAGTAGTCCACAGGGGAATGACTTGTGCTAACATTAGCATAGCCTGGCACCCGAGTTGAAGGCCATTGCAGGCAGACTGATAGACGCTGCAGCTCTGAAGTGTGAGTGCCACCGTCCTCAAGATATAATAACAATCTGCTGCTGGCCTAAAGCTTGCAGATTCATTTGAAGTGTGCCAAAAATTGCAGCGTTAGCCCTGGCGCTCAGGAACAAACTGCTTGCTGGTGGATCGGCTTGCACCGAGTTGCAATTAATTCTGTCCATCTCGCAGCGGCTATATTTTGGCCGTTATGGTGCTTGCATTTAATTTGCCAATTAAAGCTAATAAACTTGTCAACTGTCACTGATAGGAAGGACAACAACAGCAGCAGCAGCACACTGCCATCAAAACACGATCATGGCCACAGGAGAGAAAGATTGAGTGGGAGGGGGTCCTCATTAAATTTCTATCTATGGTGAGCGACACATATTTCTCAGTGTGACATTTGCTTCAGATTTTCTGACTCGTAGATCGGTCATTCGATTGATCGAGTTACTGATAACAAGTGTGCCACTACTGCTCGACTACTCTACATTTCATTTTACGTAATTGTGCTCTGTGAGTGCTTGTTTTTAACAATCTCTTCTTCTTGACGTTAGATATTATGCAGCACTTGAGGCACTAGAATTTGAATTTATAATTCATCATTCTAGTGACTTATTTTATTTTGCCCCTTTTAAAGTTTATTGCCCTGCCTTTATTAATAATGCAGCAAGTGACATTATTCAAAGGCGATTTCTCTCTCTTTTTATAACCTAAAATGACTCTGCAGCATCAGCAAAAGTCAACCCGTGCAATCGGCCGCTAATTTGTACACTCCTTTCGTTCATCAGCTACCAGCGTTATGTTTTCCTACTAACACTTTCAATTTTTTTTCTTGTTTCAGCTCAGTCACTTGAACACTAATTTGGCTAAGTGTTCCCACTGGATCGAGAGCACTTTTGCTTTTTCCATCTTAATTTCTTGCTCTTCTTCATCTTGTTCTTCTTTTTTTCACTTCTTGGACTCCATCAACGGTCCGGTGCCTGTTTTGTCACAGCTCTGGACACTCACTTATTACCTTTACCATTTTGGTGACGCTCAGTCAAGTGATGATGCTGTTGCGTCAGCTGAAAATGCCATTGTACGTTCCTTGTTGCTACCGTAATGAAACATGTCAACGCTTCATCAACGCTTGTTTATTCTCTTTGCACATCATCATCTTTGATTTTCGTTCTTCCTTCCGTCAAAATAGAACACTTTGACAAGTGAGCAAGTGAGTCTGTCCACTGTCCGATCACATTTGCTGTCCAGACACGCACAGAGAATCATCGAAAACTGACAGCAGCCCTCTTCATGAACTCTTCACGACCATGAAGTCAGCCAGCAAGTTGCTGCTTTTTCTTCTTCTCTTCTTTGCTGTCATTTCAGTCTGCTTAACAGTAACAACAGGCCTTAGTGCTGGTGGAGTTTACAGCGCAACACATTTTGCACAAAAGTCAAATTTGCCACCTTTGGAAGACAGCGGTGGCGGGGATGGTGATGGCACTTCTCTGCATGTTCAACATGACTTCAACAACCCTATCGCAATGCAGCAACAATCTATGCCTTCACTGTTGTTCAGTCAGCCAGTTTCCTCCAGTGAGGCATCATTTAGCAAACCAGTAAAAAGTAAGCACAGCTACTGACATTTTTGCTTTTTTTGTCTGCCTCTGATGATCATTACAATGATTAATAATATAAATTCTATTCTTTTCCCTGATTGTTTCTACCATTAGATATTGATTCAGTGCCTCTTTTTCCTTCTTTGTCGCCTCCTCCTTTTTTGTCACCCATCTCAATGCCTGGTCAAATCGATGTTGCCTTATTATCGGCAGAGCAGCCACAGCTGCAACCTACAGAGAAGAGCGGCAGCAGCAACAGCAACAGCAGAAGTCTTCTCATTAGTTCCCCTTTGGTGGCTACTGACAGTTTTACAGTGCCAGGATTGTTTAACGGAAGCAGTTCTTCTCCTGAAAATAGTAGGTTTTTTCAGTTCAACCTAAGCCGATTAGATCTACAGCAAAAGGAGCATCACTACCACCAGTCTACTGACACTCAACTGACGGTCACTGGCAGTTTTCAGCCGAGCATCTGGCGGTACTCGCCCGTGTGGACTCTGGCCCTGTGCATCGCCTACCTGGTGGTCTTCTTCCTCGGTTTGGTGGGCAATCTTTCAGTGCTCTGGGTCATCTTCATTCTCCGTCGAAATAGTCGCCAGAGCATGTTTGCCACCTGTAATAAGGTTTTCAATGGCCTCATCGGCAATTTAGCCCTTGCTGATCTGCTGGTCATTATCTTCTGCCTTCCAGCAACGCTCATCTCTAATATTTTTACTCGTAAGTTCAAGCAAACTTTTCTTTCTTTTTTCTCTTTTTTGTGTTTCAATCTTTTTGCAGGCAGGCTTACTTAATTAGAGCACAACTTGGCGCTGCAGACATTGGGTTAATCGAATTAGAGTTACTGTGACAGTTGCAGCAGCAGTAGCAGGCAGAAAAAAAGAGCACTCATCCAAGTGCAAACGGTTTTAGCCAACTTTAACTATAACTTTTTCTCACTAAAAGCTTCCTTCGAAGTTTCACCCTGACCTTGTCTGCTGTGATATTTACCCCAATTCAAAAGTTTGTTTAAGGAGGAGGGGAAGAGAGAAAAGTTTTCAAACTGGTGGTTGTGCATTTAAATTATATCATCATCATCATCGTCGTCGTCATGCATATTGCTCATTAGATGACTGCTTTCATTTTACTTGCAACAGCTCTCCTCAGCAGTTGTTGTGTGCTTTACACTCGGAGGCAACTGCTGTGTAAACATCACATTAGGCGTCACTTGGCGTCGGCTCCTCTTCTTTCTTCTTTCCTTTTTCTTTGCCAATTAGTGGCAGGCGACATAATGAAAGCCTGCCTGCCTAAACTTCACCCACTGTACGACGGCAGCTGGTACGGCTGGAGAGTTATGAATGCAGTGGCGCACATCGAAAGCGCTACTGCTACTCTTCTCATTGTGTTTGTTGTTTGTTGTTTGTTTGCGTCTTTTCAGCATTCTTTCTCTCTTCTTCCATTCTCTCGCTTCTCTCGCAGTTCAATGGTGATCGAAAATATTCGGCTGTCAGTTTTGATTGGCGCCGCTGGAAGCACAACAGTTGAACCGTTGAACAGTGCCATGCAGTGAAAGTCACTTGAGAGCGCAAGTCATTCGCCTCGCAGCACCAGAGACACTGAACCCTCACTAGAAATGCCACAGTCAAAGTGAACGCCACACACTCACGAAAAAGAAAGAGATAGAGAGACACTAGCCTGCAATGACAATGGCAGCCGAGTAGTAAAAAAGTCATTAATCTAGACCCAATGGAGACAGACCGACAGACACAGAGAGAGAGAGAGAGAGCTCCAACTGACGCCAACTGATGCCTTATTTTCTCGCTTTCTATTACGGTTCTTTGGCGGCACACTAAACAGCGTGTGACAGTGGACACCACCAGTGCCACCAGAGTCAACCAATAACTACACTGACGTCGCAGTTGTTTGTTATTGTTTTGCTCAACATTTTCCTAAGTTTCTTTAGTTTTTAAGTTCAGTTAAGCTTCAGCTGAGCAGCTTCGGATTGCCATTTGCTAGCTTCTTTTTTAAACTTCTTATGTTGTCATTTGTTGTGACTAATCTGCAAGTGCTCTAGTGCTTTGTAAACGAGAGAAGAACTTTGAGAGCCGATCAATCAAGAAAGAGTCAGTGAAGTCAATTGGCCACACGAGTTCTAGTCAGTAAGTCAATGTGAATTTGCTGTCGCTCATTTGCACTAGTGCTTGTAGCCATAAAAGAAGAAAAGGTCATTTCATCAACTAGCACAAAGCTCACTTTAGTGCTTTGCGTAGAAAATATTATCAAATCAAAGTCGAAACTTTCTTTCGTAAGCCTTTTCACTTTCTTACTTTTATTCCCTATTACTGGTGATTTATTGTCACTGGGCTTCTTTTATACTCTCTCCATTGTCGCCACTTGCACTTTCGCTGCCACTGCCGTACAATAAGCAATGCAATTTGGCTATTTGCAATTTGCTAATAGACACTGACGCGCCTTGCGAGACCGCAGACGATGCCCACTAAACGGGTAATCATTGTGTGGGTACGGAAAGAGAAAGGAGAAAGAGTCACATTTCACGTGGCACTAAACTGACGTTCCCAGAATCTCAATTTGCAGAATGAATCGGCTCTCGCCACATTCACTGATTCTGTATTCTCTAGCTATCTTTGTCATGCCCTTCTCTTTATTCCCCTTTTTGTGCACTTTTTATGGTGACCACTATTTATTACAATAACTTTTTCATAATTTCTAACTTTTTTTCTTTTCACCACCCAAACTGACCGTAGCGTACTTCTTGGGCCGATTCATGTGCAAAGCGACGGTCTACTTTCAAGGCGTCTCCGTCAGTGCCTCCGTTTACACACTGGTTGCCATTTCCATTGATCGCTTCTACGGCATCTACTATCCCTTCAACAATGGCTTCAGCCAAGTGGTGCGTCGCTCTGTGATCATCTTCATCTGGCTCTTCAGCCTGGTTATCGCCCTTCCCTGGATGCTCTTCTTCGATCTGGTCTCCATTGCTGACGGCGGCGTCGACGCCGTCACTGGTGAGAATACGACCATTCTGGTGAGTGTACTCTCTTACTGTTGTTACTGTTGTTACTTCTACTACTACTACAGTCACTTTAGATGCTAATGCAACTGGAACTGACTTTACCACTGACAAGTGCTGGTGGTGATCGTTCGCTTCATTAGCTTCTGCTCACACACACACTGTCTGACAGCAAAGTGTAGTTAGTGGAAGCTCATTTATCATCGAGTTCAACGAGCTTAGCCAGTTTCATTTGTCAAGTTGAGTTGTATTCTTGTTTTTTTTTGTTTGAGAGATTTACATCTTTATTTCCTTTCTTTTTATTTTTGTTGGCATTCAGCGAAAATCGCCAAAAATACTGTGCTTTTCAGTGGCATTTTCAGTTCACAGATGGCGTAGTGAACGCGTAATATTTTTGAAAAATAAAATCTTTGAAAAAAGTCGTTTTATTCACCAACTTTTTATTCCTTGCAATGCAGATGTGCCAAGAAGTGTGGCCCGATGAGCTACTGCCCGACCTGTACTTTCTGGTAGTCAACCTAGGCTTTCAGTACCTAGTGCCGCTCTCTATCATTCTCATCTTCTACATGCTGCTGATGCTGAAAATCTGGCGACGTCGCATTCCTGTCTTTCACACGGCCTGTCGCCGGGAGACGAGCACTGACACCGTCGACCAGTGGAATGCTCGCATTGTCGAGCAGTCAAAGATGAAAGTGCTCAAGATGCTCATTGTCATTGTTTCACTCTTTGCCATCAGCTGGTTGCCACTCTACCTCGTGTTTCTCCACTACAAATTTGGCTCGTACGATGAAGACTCTTACTTTGGTAAGCGGAAACGCTTTCAACTTTCGTGCATCTTAATTACTTTTAAATGTATTTTTGACAGATAATCTAGTCATCAGTATTACTCCGCTGGCTCAGTGGCTGGGCGCCTGTAACTCATCTATTAACCCTGTGATATACTTCTTCTTCAACGCCAACTTTCGACAGGTATGGAGTTTATTCCCAATTTTAGTTTTTCAATTTCACATTTTTGCTGTTATCTCATTACAGTACCTAAAGAAGGCGTTGACGCGCAGTCTACTGTGCAGCTCTAGTCTCGAGTTTACCCGAAACCACATCTACGGCAACTACCAAACGAACAACAACAACAATCACAACAACAATAATCACAATCACACCACAGCCAATGGACATCACCTGAACAACCACACAAACCACTCCTTTGCAAATGGCCACCACAATCACTTCAATAGTCAGACAGTAAAATCGCCGGGCAAAGCGGCGACACTGCTGAACGGTGCCAGTGCCCTTCTGGTCGCCAGCAACACCAACATCAACAACATTTGCCTCAGCAACAACAACAGCAGTATTAATCACCAGCGATTTGGTGCCTCGGTGCTAAATCATTCAGGACAGGTATCACCAGCGCCACCAGCATCTCCCGTCCAGATACCAGTTTCCAGCACAAAGAGCAGCCTAGGCCTGGTCGCCGAACAGGTGGACGCCACCTTACGTCCTCTGTACTGCTGTCAGAACGGCAAGGCCAGTCCATCGCCACCGCCTCCGCCGCCGCCGACGACAACGACGATGACTTTGAACACCTCTCTCAAGCTGTGTTATGGTGAGCTGAGCGAGGAGGCAAATTCAAGTGGCTGCTGCAATGGTCTGAGCAGCATCAGTGCCGCCGCATCGCCAGTGAAAGGAAGTCCTACGAAAAATGGCACTGCTGCTGCTGCAGTTGGTTCAGCAGTAGCAGTACCAACGCCTTTGAAAACGGCGATGCACTCTGCCACTACGGAGAACATCAAGACCATGATTCAGTTTGCCGCTCAGTCGCACAAAACACTCTTTCCGCCAAAGTTCAGCCGGGAGACGCAGGTTTGAGAGTACAGCAAGTAAGAAAGTTGCACTCAGACACTCAGACAAACTTCTCTGTACATACTCACACACACACTCTTGATTCCTTTGTGATACAACAAATACCACCTACACTCTCAAACACACACACACTCTCAAGCAAACAAACCAAACTGATTCTCAAATGACTCCAGTTCCTCTGAATGCATTTTGACCCCGCAGCTCTGTTTTCACTCATTCACTCAAAAAGAGATTTATTTCGTTATCATACTTTATTGATTGTTTTGTTTGTTGATTTTAATGCGATTGATTTGACTTATAAAGATTTATTAAAGGTTGAAACATCACTTTGATCGATCATTTTAGTTTGAAAACAAAAACTTTAGTGGAAAATAATTTTCGTCGTTTACCAATTGTACGCAGATGGTTAGACATGACCTTATCAAAATAATATCAGCAGTTAAAGTAATGTTTGGTAAACTAAAACAAGTTCTTCGAGTAGGCTCATTCCATTTTCTTTTTCAACTGAGAAAGAGCAATCAAACGCTGATCACGCCACTTTCGGCGCTCCTCCAGCTTATCAATGGGAATCTTCTTAGTCAGCTCATCGGCAATCAATTTGGCAGTGGGGCCTTCCATCTTTGGAGTCGGTCCCATGGTGGTGCTCACGTCGTAGATACCTTTGCTGTACTTTTCAAAATACTCAGCCATTCCTGCGGCATTGAGGTGGGCCGTCTGCCAGGGACCCATGAAGGCGTAGCGCATTCCCAGTCCTTCTGACATGACAGTGTCGACGTCCGTCACTGAGATGATGCCGCCCTCAATCAGGCGGTAGCACTCATTGAGTATGGCGTACTGAATACGGTTCACAATAAAGCCCTCAATCTCCCGTTTCAACACAACCGGTTTCTGTCCAACAGAAGTCAACAGCTGGCGAGTTCGGTCCAGCACCGCCGGCTCAGTCCACGGCGAGGGCACAATCTCCACAAGTGGCACAAAGTAGGGCGGATTGATGGGGTGGCCGACGATGAGTTGCGTTCGGTGTTTGACCATCTTCTCGGCAATCAGAGAAGGCAGAAAACAGCTGGTCGAGCTGCAAAGGACGACTTCTTTTGAGGTGCACTCCAAACCATCTATCTCAAAGAAAAGCTTCTGCTTTAGTTCGAGGTTTTCAAAAACGCATTCCTGGTAAAGTAAAAAAAGTTTAGTATCAGCGCAAAATTAAACCTTTGTACCTGAATGTAAACAGCACCGTTGACCGCTTCTTTCAAATTGGTCGTTTTGTGAATGTGAGCAAACTGCTCAGCAGCGTTTAGGGTGCCACGTAGAGTACCTGAATTTTGAAACGTTTCAAGCTGATTTTTGAGCAACACCAAAGCTTTATCCACTGCATCTGGCACAACGTCGTAAAGGTAAACGTCATAAGCTTGACTGGCAAAGATCATCGACCAATTTCGGCCAATAAGTCCGCTGCCAATGATGCCAATCTTTCCAGGCATTTTTCTGAGCTTAAGTTTCTAAATAAAATAAAAAATGTTTTAATTTAGTTATTTTTTAAACAAATAATTTAAAAAATAGAATTTTGTTATTGCATCAGAAGTTTTCTAATTTTTTGCTCTAAAAAAGTACACTTTCTCCAGTCACTGGCAAGCTGATCTTTCAGGTAACCTCGTCAGCGTTGAACACAATGGTCTGCAAAGCAATTCTAGCAGCAATCTACTACGATAAGTTATGCAATGAAGAACTAAATGGCACTTTAGTGTTCACAGCAATTGCCATTCATTGCAGCCAGTGGTCATCAGTGGTCAATTTCAGTAGTGTCGAAGTACTTGTCGTTGCCGTTGTTGTAGCTCTTGTAAGCTGCTGCTGTTGTTGTTGCTGTTATGGGCTTCTCGTAAATGGTCATTATTAAAAGATGAGCAGGGATGTGCCTCTCCTCATCAGAACGGCCGAGCGGGTGCTCTGGTTTGCGAAAGGCATTCTTCATTCTCATTGTCAGGTTGGCAGAAAAAATGCAAGTGTCGTTTAATTTGCATTGCTCACCAATCAAAAGCACAACTTGATTGTTTGACAGCACCGGTGATCAGTGTTGCCGCCGGCTGACAACCAGCATTTAGTTTTGCATGCAACAGTGGAAGAAGAAGAAGAAGCACCAATGGCCTTGTGGTTTGCATTGTGTCGACTGGCTCACTGACTGACTGTCTGAGTGAGTGGCCGTGCCTCATCATCAGTGTCAATGTGCTTGAAGTGTGCGCCAGTGAGCAGTTCAATTGAGCCATGCTTTGGCGCATTTCAAACAAAACCGACGACAGCGACGATGACGACGACGTGTCTGCCATCTGATCATCTGATCATCTGCCCGTCCCGGCACACCAGACACTGAGAGCAGTGTGATGAGCACATCCTCTTTTGCTTGATCGGTCTAATTAATTTGCGTCCGCCTGTATTCAGTCACTTTCTTTTACTTTCTTTCTTTCTCTTTTCGTTCTTTATCTCTCCGATTGTAATCGACCACAATTCATCATCATCAGATCGTGCACTATGGTTGAGCATTGGCGGCGGTGATCATCTGCACGGCCACTTTGTTCTTCTGTTGTTCTCCGCTGTGCAATTATCCGAATGTGTGGATTAGGACACTGACACTGGCGCCCGACTGACCGATGTCCGACTGGCCGAGTGCTGTGTCTGTGCACCCGCCGATCGTTAATGATCATTCAGCGCCAGTGTCTTGATCTTGATTTGAAGACCAATCAGCCCGACCAGGCATCAGCATTCAATTGGCACTCTCATTTTCACTGCTCTTCCTTGTTGACTGCTCTTCTTAATCATACGTCCAATTAGTGGCCATTCACTATTTCATCGCTGTAAGGAGAAAGAGGGGATGCTGGCACTACTAATTTGCAATCAATAATTGCCGTTTATGTTAATCGATTGCCGGGAACACGAGACATAAGCGCGCAAACACGAGCGGCATTGAGCGTTTGCCTGCCGCGCAGTAAAACTTCAATTGTGTGCTTTATTGTGCTCACAACAATCTGAATCATCATCTTTCTTCCTTGTTATATTTTTAAAGTGTTCTTGAAAATTTTTTTTCAGTAACTTAACAAAAGAAGAGGATGCTCAGTTTGAGAAATGACAGTGTTTATTAATTTGACAAACAAGGTGAGCACAGGTTTCAATTTCTTTTTGATTGGTAACAATACAATCAGTTTGATTCATTAGTGCTATAGCTTAAATCTGGCTGTGCGTCCATGTCACTGTCACTGCTTCTGACCCTTGGCAAGTAGCATTCCAAATAGGAGCCAAGAGCACCTTGAGGTGTTAATCTTTCATTCAGTGTGTGTGTGCTTGCGTATCCTCTTGTCATCTGATGACACTGACACTCTCTTCTATCTTCTCACCGACTGCCGAAAAGAATGCACGTTTTGTGTTGGCAGCCTCTTTCAATCACGTACTATTAATTTACGACACTTTTCAAAGTCAGTAGGTTATTTGAATCGACTGGAGGGAGATTTAGAATGATGATGATGGTTGTGGTGATTGCACTTGAAGGAAGACAGACACTGCAGTTTCACAGTTGGCACTCTGATTGGCACGTCTTCTGTTGAAAATGCAAACTTTATCGACGGCAAACAAGAACAAAGAAAATGTGTGTTTTTCTACTGCTTTTCTTTACAAGTGCTCAATTGGCTAAATTACACGTTGGTCAGTCGATCGATTTTGTGTGTGCTAGGTAGAAACTTCTTTAATCATAATTCACGTACTTTTCACGTACTCTGCTCTGCATTTCATTAGCTTTTTATTTAGAAAAACACACATTTTTGGCTACATCTACAAAAGTTTTTTTTGCATAGCAACAAAAAAAACGTTTGAAGTGAAAATGTCTAAATTATGTAAAATGTGAAGCCAAAAATGTGTGGTCAATTAAGTATAGGGTCCACAACGCTGCGAAAAGTAGAAATCAGCAACAGTGGGCTGCAAACAAGAGAAAGTGATGCGGCAATTAACAAAAAGGAAAAATTACGTGAGTCTAGTGCACTAAAACTGAATAGCGCCATCAGTTGCAGCACTCAGGATGGTGCACTCTCTCAGGCAATCTATTCCCTTCTGATGCTCAGTACTAAACAGTGTGATAGATTGGCCACTGTTAATTGAAAACCATTTTGTGACAGCAACAATGGACACTAGAAAACCTGATGTGCTGCCGCTAATTGAGCATGTGTTAGTGCATCATATCTGCCTTGCTGTTGATCAACTTGTTGGTCGGTGTTTCATTTTCAATAAAAAAATACTCTTTTTACCTGCTACCTACAACTTTAAATTGAATGTTCGTTTAAGAAAAGCATGTGGCCGTTTTCTTTAGGTGTTCAGAAAAACAACAACAAAAGACATTGCTAATAATAGCGAGAGTAGAGCACAGTGAAAGATTTACCTGGTTGACTTGGCGTGCTCATCAGCTGCTGCCATTGCCCAAGTTGCGCCTGGATAGGTTGCCGGTGTTGGCTTTATTTTTAATTAACACTCATCATCCATTGTGCAATATCATATTAATTAGCAGACATAAAGACACACGAGGAAATGACGTAATTGACTAATTTATGAGTGAGGATAGATTTAAAGTGAGAGTGCAAGTGGATTTATTTTAAAGCAGTCACGATTGTTTTTGGTGGCTCGCTGTCTGTGATTGACTTACTGACCGAATGACTGACTGATGGACGGGTCACTCTATCATTTTATCGCCTCTTCTACTTTGATTAGTAATAAATTAAGGCACGTTTGAGTGTTCAATGACAAATAAAAGGCCAAAATGAAATCAATAACAAAATTGTTTGTTAAACTGTTTATTTTTATTAAATAAAATGCTTAAAACTGCTACTTATGTTTTTGTAATATGAAAGTAAATGACTCACACATTGTCAGGTAAAAACTTAATTTCTAACTTGATGCAGTTGTTAAAAACAAAACACTTCCTTTTATGGTGCATTTAATAAGGTGCAATTTCATGCAAAACTGCCAACTAGCCATCCATTTTGCCCCTCGGCAGCAATTAGTTAATGCTTATTTCCATTTGTTTTTTTTGGTACTCGTTTTTGTCTGGTTCTGTGGTGTTTTTACTGCTATTGATCAAAACTGACCCCTGTCATTCTTTCAAAGGCACTCGAATCACTGTGATGCTATCGACAAACTTTGGCATTGCTAATTAACTTTAACGGCAAAAAATAGAATTGATCAATAGACTACACCAAACTACCTTCATACATCATGAAATATACATAGCTCACTTGACTACAGATTGACAGGCAACTGTCAGGAGGCGATTGTTTTCTGCACTTGACTCTCTTACTTTTGGATTTGCTTTTTTGGCACTTGTTTATTCATTATCCTCCTTTTTGTTTTCTCTCAAGCACCTTCGTCTTCCATTTCTGTCGATTCAAGTAGAGTTAAAATTGTATCTATTCTCAATGACATTTGCCGAGAGTCTTACCTGTCCATCTTCAATGTGTGAAAAACGATGCGGTGTGGTCAGTTGTGGTTGCTGTGAAGGCTGTGAAGTGCACAAACACAGAGTGAAGAGAAGAGTTAGAAAGTAAGCAAACAATCTCAAGGCTCACCAGCCAACCTTTTTGTTCTTTTTTGTTCTTTGCTCTTTTTTTTGAACAGTAAACATCAATCACTACACAGTGATGCCAGTTACCAGTCACCACAAGCAGCACCACTTCACTCTTCCGTTAATTGAATATGAGTTGGTGAGCAAGTGAAGATGCTCTTTTTCATCAGTGAAAGGGAAGAAGGCACTCAGTCAATTGACCAGGTCATTCTAAAGGGCCGACAGTCAGATACTTAGTCAGTGTTCAGTTTCAGACTGGTGATCGAAAATAGCCAAAAAATCGATTAAAACTTTTTTTGGCCACTGCTTTTACTACTGTTGTTGTCGGTAATGCCAATTAAAATGCAACCAAAATCAATTTGTCAGCAAGCATTAGCGGTTGCAGTGTCAAATAATGGTGATTGCATTTCAGGTCCTGCCCGGTATGTACTTTTCGACAACAAAATAGAACTTTTTCCGCGTTGATCCAAAACTAGTTGAATAAAATATTGAAGCAATCTTCACTAGTGCAATAGTGCGTGCATCTTTACTTATCTCAAGTCAATTTCACTTTCTAGCAGTGAAGAGTATCTCATCTGAAGTTAATAAAGCTGCTTATTGTGGCAACTGAGCTGCCTGCACTCGTTATACAAATCTATTATGAATAATATGAAAATGCATTTTTTGCTTCAATCTAAGTTTGCTGAAGTGAGCTATTTGCTCAGCTAATTAGAAAAAGTGAGCAGTTGAGAAGGATGAGCTCAATTATCGTCAGTTGAAAGTGAGTGTTTTGTGTGTGTGTGCTACAACCATTCTTATCGAAAGAAAACTTGTGCAGTGCACGAATTACTTTAAGAAAAAAGCTACATCAACATCGTCAGCAACCCAAAAAATTAAAACTTATGCATGGACCAAAATTAATCTGTCAAATGGAATCAGATTTAGTGTGCACAATTTTTTGGTCAGGTAATAAAAGTAGTAAAATATTGCTTGTTGCTCTGCCTCTGATTGAACGGCAATTTGTTTGTGGCCGACTAATTTCAGCCGGCATAATACCAAATTTGAAAAAAACAATTCAGAAACGCTCAGTCCTAGTATGCTTGAAAAAAAGAGGCCAAATGCTGGCAATCTCTCTGCACATCCGCATTTGTATCCAGTCTTTTTCAAGTATAGTAGGCAAATACACACTTTTCCACCAAAAGGTATTTGACCGCTATGTTAGATTGCGTGTTCTTCAATTACACAATGCAATTTTCACTATGAGAAATACTTCATTTCTCCCTCTTTTTTTCTCCCTCTTCCTCTTGTGTTAATTGGAAGAGAGACTAATAGCGGAGGTGTTTAGTCCCTACACTTGTCAGATTTTTGCTGATGTGAGGATCGTCGTTGTTGAACCTTCTGTTGTTGTTCTTCTTCTTCTTCAGTTGAGATGGCAGTCTACATCTGCATTTCCGCTCGCCTGTCCAAGTGATGCTGTTGCTGTGCACATTCTAATTAAACCATTAACAGCGACGCATTGTCCATTGGCACACACACACAAAAATGAAAAAAGTTGTTTAGCTCATCATCATCTGATCAGCAGCAGACATGTGCCTGGCTGTCATTGCCAGCCGTTCAAAGTGAAAGAGAGCTAGTCATTGAGAGTGAGAAGAAGAGCGGGAGCGTTTACTTCAGCATTGGCCTTATCTGTTTGAACGAGTTTGAACGTGAATTTGCTTATTGTCCATGTGAACTGTTTTTGTTCGGTTGTGTATGCTTACGCTTTCAGACTGTACTGAGCAGACAGGCACTCACTCGGTCAAATGGGTCCCTCTGTGTGTGCTTTTTCTTTCTTTCTTCCGTTTGAGTGAGTGAGTGTCCAGTGAATATTGTCTGTGAGCAATGTCGATTGGGACGATTGGAACGCGTGCGAACACGTACATAAAGGAAAAAGAAAGCGGTACAAAAGGTGCCGCACAGACAAAGATCAAACTTGAAACTGATTGTTTAATGAAAAGAAGAAGGAGGAACAAACTGTCAATTAAATGACAAGAACACTTTTACTGTGATTTATCAATGATTGTAGTGTGTGGACAGTTTTTTAGTGTTGGTGATGGCTCGCTGATGAGCATTTACAATGGCCGTACATCTGCTCATGTTTGGATAGACAGCTCAAATTGTGGCTTATACTGAAACGTATACAAACTGTTTTCAAATAAAATTTACGATCAACTAGTTGACATCGTTGTTGTCTGTATTGTTACTGCTTCACTTAGTGACACCGTTCTTTGTCTTTAGTATTTTGATGATAATCCTTCCGTTTTTAACCACCAAATGGACAACTGACTTCGCAAGTTAATCTGGGAACGTGCTTTACATGTCCAAGCAGCAGCTGTTATCTTGAACTATCCTTCGACGCGATTGAAAATGTCAAGTGCGCTAAAATGCTTTTGGAGAACAAGTACAGTTTTCAGTTCAGTTATGTGAAAATGCTGCTGCTAATTTTTAATTGATTCCAACTGAGTGGATATGATTAACGATGTTTTCCATCACTACCACTAAACCAATCGACAACGATGCGGCCGTTTTAGCTCCCGTAGCGACCTAGTCATTTTTTGTTTATAAGTTTGCATGCGTGGGATTCTTCAACACTAGCTTTAGTTTAGAAAAAGTTCATTTTCAGACGTAGTAAAATGAACTCTAAGCTGTTAAAAACCGCCAAAGCTGTCTGGTGTGAGATTTTTTCTCTTTTTACCTGAGCACTATTGCACAATTGCACAAATATCACTACCACTTTTACTGAACACCGCCACTTGTGACAGCTTTGATTAGCTTTGCTAGACCGACTGATTTATGAACGCAGTGCCATTAATTAAAAGCCAGAACAGTTAAAAGCGGAGTGTTGTGCTACAGGTAGTTTGGTGGTGCACCATTTGTTTGAACTGAAAATGGCAGAGTGAAAACGAGTAGAAAGGGGCAAACACTGGTGACTAACGCTAGATGATACTGATCGGCAAACTGAGACAGCCACTGGAGACAACAATCCTCAGCAAAGGAACACTCTAAATTTGGGATTACACCAAACAGATTGCTACTGAGCTTAGCGTGGTACAAATCTTCAACAAATCACTTTCGATTGAGACTGGGCAATCTTAGCGGCAGCAGCAACAGAGGTTTCAGCTGAAATATATTTGACTTTAGTGCCAAATATAACTGACAGTTTGGGATTGCAAGTCAGGAAAAAATGCTGATGGTGATGCTGCTGTCAGTGCTAAGTTTGTTGCTGTTGTTACCTTGATTGATTTACTTTTTAACAGGAGAAAATTAATTTCATTATATAACTTTGCTCTGGTTGTTTTATTGGTGCACCTTTTTCCTTTTCTTTTTTGTTTTTACTTAGGTAAAAAAGTGTTTCCTGATTGTCTGTCTGTTCATTTCAACAAAAATGAAAACAGATTAAAGATTGAAATATTGCACATTGTACATCGTGTCTAAAACTGCGCATCTGCTGGAATTCAAATTCAGCCTTTATCCTCTGGCACTAAAAGGTGCAACAGTGTGTTTAACTCATATTGCCCAGAGGCGAACGTGTAATTAATTGTGATTTATAGCGACTTCATTTCTATTATGTCATCGCCTTATGTTTTTACCATGTTGTACTGTTTTGCCCACTGGTCAGATTATTGACAGCGAGGAGAAAAGAGAAAAAGCAAAAGAGGCACTAAAATCGACTAATGGTTCAAGTGGTGTGCAGTGTTGGTGGCGCAAGAATGTTCAAAGTGCACTTTTAACTTGAGTGTCTTTTTTCTTTCTCATTTTGAAGATTGACACACACGAGGGAATGAGAGAAAACGTAAAAGTGAAATCTCAAATATCACCAGTGCGCCCTCCTGCAGCAGTCAGCTCAGAAACTGCTGCTGTGAGAATTAGACTAATTTCAGACTATGACCACTTCAACCTCTGCACTCTACTTCAGTGTCGTGCCCTCTCTCACTCTCTCCTGTCGACACTCACTCTTCACAGGCTCTCTCACTTGATGGCCACCACAAGATGAAGGTTACTAATAAGGAGTGATTCACTGCTCTACAAGATCGCTCCTTGTCTATCGTGATTGGGACGATTGCTGCTGCTGCTGCTGCTGTTTGGTGTAGCTGACAGCAGCAGCAGCAGCAGCAGAAACAGTAGAACACTAGTTAAAATACAGATGAAGAAAACAAAGATAAAGAAAAGGAGACTTTTCTTCTTCTTCTTCGGCATCTTCTTCTCCCTGCTGCTGTCAATTGATGTCGGTTCATTAGAGTGCACTACTAAGTGGCCAATGGCACAATTGCTCCATTGTCTCTCACTCTCACCGACTCTCTGTCTTTGGTGCAGTGGCACAAGCGGCAGTGCCCACAAATGACACAAACGGTGGGCCATTATCAGCAGCAGCAGCGGCGACTACCACTGTGTGCGATGTGGCCAACAGATTCGACCCCAGTAAGCCCTTTCTCTTCTCTTTGCTCCTCTGCTCGCAGTCCTCTGCGCATTCCACTCTGGCTAATCACCGTACGGCAACAACAGCGGTAATTGCCGTCATTTCCATTCATACTGCCCGGCAGCCGTGCTCTCTGTCCTCTGTGTGTACGAATACAATTCTTTCTATCACTGCTTTCCTCTTCATCATCATCATCTTTCACTTTCACTTTTTTTGTTCAACTTCAATTGACTGGCAGACTGTTTTTGTTTGCTTTATGTCATATGTAGTTGAAGATGCTGCTGCTGCTGCTGCTGCTGTTGCTGCTACTGCAGCTGATGGTGACGGTGACCACTGTCTCTGCTTTCTAATCGATGGCACTCTTTCTTCTCTTCTTCAGTCTGCTAACAAGCGCGTCACGTGAACTGCGCTGATGCGGCATTTGCGCGCCTGTCATCCACCAATTAGCCACACCAATTGGCAGAGTATTTGAACAAGTGTGTTTGCACATTTGCAACTTTGCTAGGTCCGCTTTTATCTACAGTTTCAATTTTAGCGAGACTTTTTTTTAAAAAAAAATCTCGCTTTTAATCTCGCTCTGTGTCCGTCTGTCTGTCTGATTGCTGT